>Ga0210059_1000088_pt1 | contig 75878 bp, 51 predicted proteins | sample Ectturendosymbi2_FD_188042 | JGI IMG/M metagenome (GOLD analysis project Ga0210059, IMG submission 188042) | Ecteinascidia turbinata endosymbiont from Florida, USA - Sample 2 (SPAdes) (version 2) | ecosystem: Host-associated > Tunicates > Ascidians > Unclassified | place: Key West, Florida...
CCTGGGGTCACCAGACACATCAACAAGCCTCTTCGCAAGACCACTGAAAAAAGGGGCAGTGGACTTGCCATACACACCAGTGGTCTCAATTGCCACTGGTTGTAAGTGGTAATTGCTTTGGAGGTCATGATACTTTTGGCATTTTGCGGCCTCAAATTGGAAACAAGGGTTTGATACTGAAATAGTAGTTAAAATACCAGTTAACCAGCACCCGTTCAAACCTCAAAGCGTTCTCGGAAGAGACCGAGAGCAGTTTAAAAAAGCAATTTTAACTCTTTTGGAGCCTTTCGCACGCCCCGACCAAAATAGGAATTATGCCCGACTTGATCGGATTTCAGTCAAGAATTACACTGCACGCCGCTGTTGCTTGGAAACCGTCGTGCTTGACTTCATCTCGCACTCAGGTGTGCACAAATTGCATAGAGAGGTTAAGCGCAGGGCATTTAGCGAAAGACATAACAATCCTTTTCTCAGTACACCACAAAAGTATTGTTTGTGGTAAAAGAGCCAAAATTTTGAAGCTTTCCTTTCTTACGGTATTAAATAAGTCTACCAAACGAAACCTGAAATGGCCATTACAAATAGATCGACTTTTCGTGCAATAAAATATTTCGATTTGATGCAAGATATGGATCATATAAATCTATTATGACATAGTAAGGTGTTTGTGCTGTCTTTTTATCTCTAGATTTTGTCTTCATGAGTTACATAGGCATACTGGCGGGTGTACTAAAACGATAAAACAAAACCAGGTGTTCATTGTAATTAAATTTTTAAGTTACCTCGTTTCGCATTCCAGAATAAACTTATTCAAGAACTTAAAATCAAGTTTTCGTGCAGGAGGAAAGGACGATACTTGTCTGCAGAATGAGCGTCAACAGGATGTAGAAATGCAATCAAATCTTCGCGTTTACCTAATTCGATTAGTAATTTTCTGACAGCGCATGTTGCTTCCTTCCGCTATACACATTTTTCTAGGTTAAGCAAATAAATTTTCAGATGGAGTTGTGACGGTTATATACGTAACAAAATGAAAAAAATCTGTGCTGTGTTTTGGCGGACAAGAATTGGCTATTTCTCCAACTGGCAAGTGATCGTATCAACCTTCTACTTAAAGTATGGATTTGTTGCTTAGCCAGAACGACAGTTTAAGCCATAACCACTCGCAAAATTGACAACATGGTTTTGACAACAAACGACCGTTTGAACTTACAAAAGCTTTAAAGGAAGCTGTTAATTAAAGATGCATTCATTTAAAGAAAAGCATTTATCACTTACAATATTTTTAGAACTGGCATTGCTCTATTCTGGAGTCATAAATCCGCCAAGGGGTTGTTATCTCCACCTTGTCGTTTATTGTAATCACCATGCGTATTGATCCATAAAAGTTCGCCGTTGTTTTCTATTATCACAAATTGGCTACTTTTTCAAAAAAGTTTGTAAGAAAAATTTAGATATGACAATTTCGACAGCGGTTCAACCACGTTTTTTCTTTATGAATGCCCATTGCATACCAGAAAACAACATAAAACCAGAAAACAACTGAAGACTTGGAAACTGAAAAAGGTAAATCTTCTAGTTACAAATTAAGGAAAAACGGTGTCGGAATAAACTCTATGGCAGCACATTAACGCATCAGTTCCGGCACATCCATATGCTTAACATGAACCAGGATCGCAAATCGCTGCAACGAAGTATAGACCGTTGGACGCTCGAAACAAAAAACGGAGGCAACCCAAGGTTTTAGTGAAAAGTGTACAGAGTTTACTGCAAGAATGCTCTATTTTCTATGTTTAAACCAGGTTAAATATGATTGAATTCAAAAACAAGTGTAAGCAAATGGCAGCAAATGTGCCAAAAAAATGAATAGAATATGTAAAATCTGAGTTGTGTTGCATTGTAACTCTTTATGAGATAATATATATAATTGTCCGATGAACCGTAAACGGCAATAGGAGTGCTTCATCTCAATTCTATGTATTTAAGCGCAATGAGATATCTTATTCAGGGCTGGAGTTCATACTAAAAACTTGAGCCCGATTAGAAACCTTTTTCAAATCCGGAGATCATTACTACATAGGTCAATTATAAAGAAAAAAAACTATTTTGGGTCCAGATGTTACCGAAATGGATGCAGAATTTGAACGATTGTGTCGCTAGTTGAGTTTTGTGTTTGTCTTCGTCTCAGGCTAACACAAGAGTTGGAATCTCCCAGAAATTATGATTTAATCCAAACTAAAAAAGCGCATTGCCTTAAAAAAATTATTGTGCGAAATATGTCCTATAGTTGCAAAACAAATGCGCATATGTTCAACAACAATAGAAATTAGTTACATTTTTTAACTTGTCAAGACCTGTAAATGTTTCTTTATTTTCAATATGTACTCCAATATCAGGTAAATTTCTACCAAAACGTACCAAACCAGTATAGCTCTAAGGTCACCGCTGATTCAGCCTTCTGACCGCTTCTCTGCACAGAGGTTTACTTGCAGCCGCGCATGCATCCTGGCTTTCCAAGTGGTCGCTACCGGGAGAGCTGCCTTATCTCTAACTGCTGCACATAATACGAAGGTCCGTTACCTCGCAATGCGAATGCGCCAAATCACTACCATCTGAAACAAGACCGACAGAACAAAAAGGTAAGTCGATGATGCATCGGTTCCCATAATGCGAGGCATAAACGTTTCCTGCCAAACGAGTTACAACAACTGACGTACGCGCCGCTCGTGTGAGCGTGCGCAAGAGCGCAAATTCTTGCCCAAGCGCGCACACACGTTTTTGTGTGCAGAAACCATAGGGTCTTTTATCCGGGCACCTTCGGACGACTGTAATTTGACGTTCAGGTAACGGTGCTGTGTTTCGGCGTTCCCTTTGCGAGCAAATTCCGCCACCCCTGAACGCCTCGTCCTATTCAATGTCGTGATGCGCAACAAAGCGAACAATCACCCTCAACAATCAACCCTACAAATGCTGCAGCTGGTGTTTTGACAGAAGTAGACGTGCGTTTTGAAACGGTAAAAAATTATTGCCAATACAAAATTGCATCAAAATTTATATTTTTTCGTCGAGGCGACAAGGAAGCTAAGACATCTTTTTGACAGTGTGGACAGCGTGCGAGCATCTTGAACAGGATGATCAGTCAAAGCGCAATCACGGCATGCAATGGGCCTACTTATTTTCTTTGAGGCACCAACAGAGTTTCAACATAGCAGTATACGTTCAAACAAATACAACATTGGCTAGCAGTCTCACTCTCACTTACCCTAACTTCTTTGTCCAAACAAGTCTTTTCGGTTCAGAAGTTTTAAACTTGGCTAAATTCATGACTCTAACCTTTGTTGGTAGAAAAAAATTTATCAGTGAAACAGGATTGAAATAGATTTTTATTGAACTCAGTCTCGTGCTTTGAAGCTAAGCCTTATGATCCAACATGTGAGTGATTTTAAGCTGAAGTAAACGCTTGAAATGATTGCAGAATGGTGACCTCCGTGTTTTTCTCATGAGTCATGACTCCTGCACTGCAACTCTGCAAGGAAACTCAAGCACAATCCAACAAACCTTATAGAGCGGTTGTTATCTGTACGTAACGTCACGCTCAGTAGGAAGATAATCTGTTGCCATAAAACGCATTGCGTTTTGCAGTCAGGAAATTTTCAAATATGTGATGTGTAAAAAATAGAATTACATCGCATTTTCCCAAAACAAGGGAATTTCGACCCACAAGCCAGTTTTGTTTTCCAAACTTTATATGGACTTGCATTTCGTTTAAGAGAACGTTTGATGATACTCAGCAAATCCTAAGGTCAAGTAGGCACTTGACAAAAAACTAAACTATGGTGTATATTTCTCTTCAATAAAGAAGTTGTTGCGGAGTTATTATAAGATTGAGATATGATAGACTGTTGTCGAGACATTCTGGTCAATAAACCTGCGGCAAAAAGATTCACTGAATGCAAAGATTTTGCCTTGAGGAAATCTAAGGCATTTTGCATCACTACAGGTACATCAATAACTAAACAATACAAAACATCGCCATTACATCAAAAAAATCTAGTTTAAACAGATATTCCGACAGAAAAGCTTAAACGATTTGGCAATGCAATTGAAAAGAAAGCTATCATGAGTTTCGGTGCTACGTTTTTTTCAAAACTATTCAAAAAAAGTTGTATTTTTTATTTTTTTTATTCAAGTTAATCCACGGTCAGTAATCAAGTCGAAACCGCAAAAACTATCCTGTGATTTCAGTGTACACACTCAACAAATGAGTTGGCAAATAATACGGAGGAAAACCTTGGCTGACCACAATGGAGTAGCTAGAATTTTTATACACATGAGACCCCTACCAGTAACTTCTCGTCATGCACGTCACTTTGTGAATTGAAAAGGATAAAAAAAGGTTTTAAGAAAACACTTTTTCATCGTTAATCGACTTTTTTTCAGTATATCGAAACACGGTAGCCTATGAATATGTTTTTAGTATTCAGGCATTTCAACATTTGCGTGATACATGCTATCCTCGTTCTCGAAGTCATGCCGAGGTAGAGTGCAGTTTACTGATGAACTTGTGTTCAACCGGCCCCATAGGCTCTGCTTGTAAAGTGGCGTATGTTTGCTTCTTAAGCTTACCTGCAACGGCTGTTCTAGTCTGATAACTTAAACACTGGCAAACTTTCCAATCCATTTAAAATATGAACATTTTTAGCTGAGGGATTGATTTGAAGGCCACTGTTTGTTTTGACTGACGTGTTTTCGTACCATACGTAATGTTTTTTTGGCCTGTTTGCAGACATCGCAGAACGTTACTGTTGTTACACCACCTTTAGCGAACGTCATGACTGACAGCAGAAGTTTTTCTTATGAAAACATTTTTTCTGACTATATGTCCTGGACATTCTAACTGTTAGAACTTTCACTGGATGAAATAAAAAAAGATGTTCTTTATGTGTAGAGAAATTGTTTGTTGAAGCGAAACCTTTAAAAAACTGAAATTGAAAGAAAAAATGTCGACCCTAATATTGCCACTGGCATTAACACAAACACCTGCATAATGAGCTGGACGCTCAAATCCATAAAACAGGAAACCTCTGTAAAGGTTCTTAGGAAGTGATTTTTAGCATTTTAATTTCATTGCGTATGTAACATCGTAACTGCGTTTTTACCATATTTCAAAACATGACAAAATCAACTGAAGAATAGATTAACGCATAACCTTTCCTACCATCGTTTCCTACTCTTTCACTTCCTTACACCACCAGACAGAAAGTCATACAGTTGAGATCGAGTCATAACCGCCCGCGTCTTAAGCAGGGAAATTCCAAAGCCACGCGTGACTGACCGGAGAACACTATGTAACCTTATGCTTGACTTTGCCCAAGAAATCATACATCGTCGTCTCTCTGGGCCACTGCTGCAGGGGCATGGTCAGGACTTCCTAGTGCGAGTGTGACCCAGAAGGGTCTTTGACAAGCAAAATCTTATTCGCGCTTCTGTCGACTTACAGGGTAAATATTTTCAAACACTTTTACTCTCTTCTTACCGTTCTGCATGACTTTAAAAGTGACATGCCAATTCTGTACAGGAAATTTGCAAAACCAGGTACAGTGGAACGATCACCCTGTTTCAGAGCAGAGAAAAAATAGATAAAAGTTTGAGCTTTTAGGTTTTATTTTAACCATATTCAACCGTGCTCAAACAAATCAGAGGGTTGTATTTTTGTGCACGAATGACTTCTGAACGTTTTTATCAATTTACGTCAAATGTCGATTTGATTATGCGTAGCAAGTCAGTATGGTTACGCAGATCATTTATTCTACTTTTACATTTTACGTATACGTACACAACTGTAGAAAAATTTCAAGACCTGGCAAGCAGTTTTCCAAACTTAAATCTAAAGTGACTCACGCGTGCGCGTAAATCACTTCATCCGACTGTCTTGTTTCTGAGCGATTTTCACAAAGCCAACCGCCAACAAATTTTTACGTAAATGTAGAGCTCTATTTTAGTGCATTATCTTTGGCAATGCACTTTTATAATCACACAGAGTTTACATTGCACCAGTGAAAAACTAACAACTATCAAACCACGCCATTGACTGCGTTTCAGCACATCCCATATGCTCCTTTCCACTTTACGACACACTTATCTGACGCCGCTCTGCCAAAATGACACCTCGCCTGAAAGTTTGCAGCGCAAACACTTACGTCGCTTTTTGCGCAGTGTAAGCTAGCAAGGCACACACTCCATTGTTTCAGACAGGATAAATTCAAGGGCTTTTGTTGCAAGTTCATGTAGCGGACACCAGTCACACCAAATCTTGAAGTGGAAGGTCACTTTGCAAAACACATTCCGCGGAAACTTTCTTACTCAGAGTTGCACTCGTAGATACGAAGACTACGCCGCTACGGAAGATTTTTTGTTTTGTTCTTGAAAAAGCGTCAATCGTTCTTGATCAAACACCATCGCGGTCAGTCTGTAGCGGATCTGCAAATGAGTTGGGTTTTGATCAATGCCGGATGTTATTGTTGCAGGGTCAGCTAGCAGATCCCGACACCAGACTTTGACCGAGTTAATGCCTTTTTAATTTCTCCAAAATTTTACAAAGATCAAACACACCGGCAGATCAGTGTTGCGCAGTGCGCATTACGTAATATGCCTAACAAACCAACGGATTTACTTTCTCCATCACCGGTTTGGTGATCCTGGTTGAAAACAACCAATCTTGTTGTTGAAAAAAAAGCGCACGAAAGTGACAGTTTCTGCCAGCCACCACATCCTATTTTTACATTTTTAGTTGGAAGCCTATTGTCATCTCAAAAACATCATCTTGCGCTCAATAAATTTTTTATCAAATTCGTCATGCTTCCATGCGTCCCTTGATAAGGCAGTCTTGTTTTTTGGCAGTGCAGAATTTTCAGCATAGTCGAGTAGCAACGTTTGCATTTTTCAAACATGGTTTTCCTCTGTTTCTTGAAAAAAAAGTCTGTTGATTCATCAACATGCAAAGTCGCCACGCATTCATTGCTAGGCATGCCATACGTCCCGTTTTAGCCAGGACAGTCCCGGTTTAAAGGCTTTGTTCCGGCGTCCACGTCAGTTAACCAAAAAGTCCCAGTTACGCATTCAGTCAGCCAGCATAGACACGGATATTAGCAGGCTGTGATTGATCTGTTTAGCCAACTCGTTCAAGAGTGATGTGTGATGTTGTTTTTTTGTTTCGTTGTATCGGATCAGGGACTTAAACACGCGGGCCGCATGTGGCCCACGAGGATGTATTGTGCAGCCCGCAGTGCTTTTTGGGAATTTTCAAATAACTAACATTTAACGTTATTTAGTTTGTTCGCCTGTGTTTAAAAGTGCTCGGCTAGCGATTGCACAAGTTCCTAACGAACGTACAAACGGCTAGAAATAATTTGCGTATAACTCATTTCCATCTGCAAAACCATTTGGCATTTTCTCATTTTGTTGAATCACTCTGAAAATATTGGTCGGCATATGTAATTTTTCTTTGTTTAATAGTTTCTTATTTAGGGTTCGATTTGGACCTTATCTAAAAAAGTACTGTGCTGAATTAGAATTATCTGTTTTTTCAATTAGTCATGGCGGACGTTCAGATATTGACAACCACTTGGAAGCGAAAAAAACAAATCTTCTGTTGAGGCAGCAATGTCGTCATCTCGTGTGACACACTTCTTCAAAGCTGCTCATTTTGATGAGTCTGTACTCTTAGCTGCGAAAGAAACTAGTTTTGCGTATAACGCTGCTATTTACGGACAGTCTTTTAAAAGTTCTGATTGCAACCTCTGAGCTGATTTCAAAAATATTTGAACCTACATTTGCCATTGCAAGAACAAAATGTGAATCAGTAATTGTTAATTGCATTGCTCCGATTATTGCTGCTGAACTGCGCCAAGAATTAGATAAAGCCAATTTTGTTTCCGTTACTGTTGATGCTTCGACCATAAAAGAGCAGGGACGCTGGAGACCGGAGACATGACGGGGGCATTGCTCCCCTAACCTTTCATATGGGGGGCAACCGGAGACATGACGGGGGCATTGCTCCCCTAACCTTTCATATGGGGGGCAACGGAGATGCCTTTTTATAAAAGTATCATAGGTAATTTCATGGTTTATCAAGATCGACTTAAAACATATTTATTGCAGCTACTGACACACCCAGAAACTTTAGAGTGGTTTTCTGTAATTTCTGTTATTATTTTTAAGGTCAACATTGTGGCTGCACAAAAACAAGCATTATTGGTAAAGATTTTTTTGTTTTTTAAAGCTTTCATTTCCCTCAACGCTTTTACTTCCTCCTACCCTACCGCTGTTTCGGCGTCCCTGGAAGAGAGGGCAAAATGTTTCGTTGTGGTTCGCTAATTTGTGCCTGATATCGGCGTGAAAAGCTTTTAGAATTTAAATCGCTTCAGGTGAAACTGCTGCAATACTTAGCGAAAATAGCTACATACTCCAACAGGCCTGTAGCCACGGGGGCATTCGGGGACAGTGACCCCCCAAATATTTTTGTACCTCATCAAATTGTGTTGTGCCCAGAAAACTTTGTTATAAACATATAATAAAAACAACAATCTTGCCCCCCTAAAATGTATTTTGACTCACCAATCCCTATAACCTGGCTATGCGCCTCTACTCAAAGTAAGATATGAACCACATTTGTCTGATAAGGCTCGTTTTTCTGAAGAGTCCCGGTTTTCAATCACGAAAATGTGGTATGTCTATTCATTGCGATAATGTAGAATGTTCTCCTAACCGAAGAGGATTGAAATTTAAGCTGATATTTTTAAAAAGCTCTAGTCTAGTGGACGTTTTGCTGCGAAAATAAGCCATCCTGGAAGACATTGTTTTAGAAGATCATCTTTTCTGTTTTGTTGTTGCCAGGGAAAAGAATACGCTGCATCAGGATCTGCTGGTGTTCAAATCGCTACGAAAGCAAGCAACTTATGCTTTGATTTATTTATTTTAGTCTTGCGTTTGCTCGCTTTCTCTGCTCTCGTGTTATTCCTTCAGCATGCCACTCGTAAGCTTTTGCTTGTAGATTTCAGGACTGAGGATGCGTATAGTTACGACAGTCGCTCTACATTATAAACCAAGGTTGCCAGGCTGGCATTTTTAATGCCAAATTCCAGAAATTTGACCTTCTTCAAAGTGGTTTGGCATGAGAAAATGCTGTTTGGCAAGTTTCTGGTCTTTTTCAGTGGTCTGGGCAGAAACAAAAACGTTGTTTGGCATTCCTTAAAAACCTCTCTCCTTGAGCTTAAACTTTTAGATTATTTTCAGGCTCTTTGGCATTTATTGATGTTATTTAGCATGTTTTGAGTAGCGATATGGCATATTTGGTCCATCTGAAGCTGAAAAGGCTAATTGTTGTTCTGTGGGTTCTCTGTGACTGCCATTGTCATAACTATTTTGTGGAAATGCGACATATCTAACATATCAGACGCTTGTGTACCAGATTCAAAGTAATTAAAAACTATGGCATGGTGCTTGTATGTATTTTCATAACCTGTATTTCATTGGTTCAACCACTTACAGGTATTTTTATTAAGCATTTTCTATAAGAGGAGATGGTACTTTTCGATATTAACATTTTTTGTTTATATATTCATAACAATTGTAGGGTTGGTTCCATGGAAACTTTGTATTTTTGCATATTACTCATGGAAACATATTACTCATCCGGGTAATTCAAAACAGCCATCGGTCTCTTTCAGATTGTTTGGCATTTTTTTGATACTATTCGGCACATTTTCATGTACAATTTGGTATTTTTGGTGCGTCTGGACGTGGCAATGGCAACCCTGCTGCAAACAGCATGAGAGGCTGTGTTGGACTATTCACAAGTACACCGCTGCAAGGACATTTCATCTTAACTGCATGAAAATGAAGCGCATTTCTAATTGCGCTCTCGTCTCTAATTCGCTTGCTGATGCACTATGTTCACTTTTCAAAACGTTTGAACGATTGCTTGCACGTACATATATACGTAGGGAACTTTCTCCAAATTTTTTGAACGTCACCATGAAGTATTTTGTAGAGTCAATAAGTCTTAATTCTTTCAGTGAAAAGTCAGGTAAAAGTAAAGTTTTCATTGTTTCTTTTATACCATCTTACGTTTCACTGTTTTTTTTTCGCAGGTCCATTCCAAGTAATCCGGAGCGTGACGTACCATATATGTTTTTGTCAGTCATCTTACCATCATGTAACGTTCTTCACAGGTATTTTGGAAGTCGATAAAATTTTCCACAAAATTGGATTTACAGCATTTCGTTGTATAAATATAAAAGAAATACTTCCCTATTAAAATCATTTTTTAAACTAATTTGACAAAACTTTCGCTGAATGTACTGTACATTCATGATATGTTGCCAATCTCTTGATTTGATCGCGAATCTAACTTAAACCAAGCGTAAAACTTAACGCTGAACACATTTCCCACGTTTTAGGCTATTTGTTTGTACAATACGCAAGGAAGCAGACACTAGCAAACCACAGAGCAAGTAAGGTCCCCATGTAAGAAGCAAGCTTGAAGTGCAAAATATATACTAAACTTTCGTAATGCTTCTGATTTTCAATAGCATATGCCAAAGATGCTTCCATCTACTCATTTTGTCCTTATGGAATTCTTAATAATCTCATTCCATAAGAGTTTTGCTCTTGGTTTGGCGAATAAACATTTTTGTTCAATCTGGAATACTACTGAGAAATAACCAAAGTCGATAAAGCAATCCCTATCATAAACTAATGTACTTGCAGCAGAGAGCTCAGTTTTCCAACATTAACATTACAGCAGAACAGGAAAGTGTGATACCCATATCCATGTACTTATACTTCGCGGTACACTCAAACAGACAGCTGAAAAAATTTTACCGTGCTTCAACCAAGCCACAAGATGTCTCGAAGATTGAAACTCGTATACACATGCAAGACTTTCTAAAGATGATAGCAGTGCAATCTCAAATTGGCATAAGCAAGTTTGCCGACCAATGTCAAATTTTTCGACGTTGCTGTGCCTTGGTAGTAGCAACCGTATAAAATAAAAATCATTTACTCCCCTTGCAACTCTGTACTGTCTTGCTCACTGAGCAAAGTAACGGCTGCGCTCTGTTAACTTTCACTCTTCTGCAACAGGCTACTGCGCTATAAATACCGATTCTAACCAACAGCATAGAATGTATTGGACATGTAGCGAGCCTTAATTGACATCTCGGCAAGCATTGTTCGGTTGCGCAGTTATTTCAAATGTACAAGGCGTACCATTCCTTTTTAGGCAACCACTTCAACAAGCTCTGAAGCAAACATTTTCGGCCAGTAGCAGACGAGCACTTCTTTCAACACTCTTTAAACCACTCTGTTTATTGCCTACCTTTTTCTTTTACCTGAACTTCAGCATGGCTAGCATGACTGGGTTCTAATAAGATGCAAGAAGAAGATCATAACAGGTACCTCATAAGTAATCTGTACGAAACAAAAAATTGATAAAATTATTGGAGAGGTTCTGTACCTATCTTACTTTATTACGATCACATGGATGCAATGCGCCACTTAAAATCATCTAATGCGCCAGTATCAGAGTTAGTTTGGTTCATTCTAGGAACTTTTGGTTTTGAATTGAGCTTCTTTTCAAAAACTGACGTGGCCCCTGGCTGACTTGTAGGACGGCAGCTTCTCAAATTTGAAGTAATTCAGATAATATTATCCAAGAATTCACGTATTTATCCCTCTGATTTCCGCCGAGTACATCTAAATAGGTGGCCTTATTGGACCGATTGCAAGTCAGAAGTCTCAATACATCCTGCATATTTGCCTCGTACACAGTGCCACACAGCAACACATTACCGTTGTTTTGATGAATAAAAATGGGGATGAAATCGTTTACAGCACATAATTCCACGACAAAGTCAAACTTACTCCTTTGTTAACGTAATCGTTATGGTTAATGTTTTAGTTTCAACAACCATAGTAACATATTACCCTTCAGGTTTATAAATATCATACCTACTGACAGTACTTCACCCTCAGTTGTGAAATAACTCATGCTGTCATATGATCCGCATCGACCCACGCAAGCGTGATTGCCAGTGCGTCAAGCAATAGCATCCGAAAAGCATCCTATAGCTGTCTTTATTGTGTTTTCTTCTTGGCACTTCGACAGCAATGTCCTTTAGCGCAACACCTTCTTATGGAATCATTGTTTCAGAGTTCCCCCTGTGTCTGATCGATAAATAGTTGTATTTGTCTTAAAGCTGATTTGCCCCGTTACCAGAGGCGTAACGAGGAAGGGGAAAGGGGGCACAATTCCCCGATCGCCGAATCACTATGGGGGCACCGAAAAGTCCAGCCAATGTCACAAGTACTTTTTTCAATACAGTACAGTTGCTTCTGAAAGGCCTTAGGTTCGAACATGGGGGCGCCAAGCTTGTTTCTTGCTCCGGGCGCCATCTGACGTCGGTACGTCCCGGCCCGTTGCAGGGGCGTAGCTAGGGGGGAACAATGGCGGCAATTGCCCCCAATTCCAAAAATTGCCCCCAAAATTTTCAGCTTAATCAAGCTTTTGGTGTAAGCCAGGGAAATACTTCAGTGGAAATCAACGAAACTGTTTAAGGAACCTATCCTTCTTCAGCTTTTAGTCGAACCTGATCATAGCAGTATGGGTTACCAACGGTCCATGATTAATCAAACGTTGTGTATAGAGTAACTGCTAGATAATTCATATCATGGATGATCCTTACCTGAGGTTTAACCTCCGTGTGGAAGTTGGTGATAATGAAACACACTTGTACCTTGTCGTTTGTAACACTAATTCCAGGTAAAAACAAGGAGTGAAGCAGCTACGTCTAACCCGTGGCCCGCGTGCGGCTTGTCGTCGAACGTGCCCCTGTAAGCTTTTTATTATTGTATATGTGCAGTACAATGACCACCTTTCTTTATCTTGATAATCTTAAATTTGACATTTTTGTTCGATGTAGTGGTCTTTAGTGCCTGCTTATCATGTACTATACACTGGTTTCCACATGTTCCCTGACACCTCGGTGCAAAACTGATTTCTAGTTTTCTGATATTTACTCACGTGTTCCTCAGCCCTAAACTGATTTGTAACTACCCTTGTTGCTCCATTGGCACTAAACTTGCCTACGGTGTCACAGTTTGGAAGTGATTAAAAGTACCATACATTTAATATCTCGAAGGCTTTCAGTAGCTTCAAACTAAACTTTGGTTTGCTAAAATTGAAGTCAGTTATTTTAAGATAGTGACATAATGTTTGGCATGTCGGCAGTGGCGTAACTGACGGGGCAAGTGGGCGAGCCTCCCCCCCTGGCACACTAAATGTAAAAACTGGGCCCCCTTTAGCTGAAATTTTGATATTTATTATTCTCTTGTTTTTCAGTTGGTTGCTGTTTTTTTGCGTTTTTCGGGGTGTTTTCGTTGCCAGTTTAGACATCCAGTTTAGACATCGTTGCCAGTTTAGACGTTTTTGAGCCAGTTTAGACATCCACGACATCCCTGGTTCACTATCATTTCTTAACTTTTTTTCTGAGTGTTGGCTAGTGGCCCCTCTGCGGTGGCCAATGGACCCCTTTCAGCTAAGTTTTGCCCCCCTGGCCCAAACCTCTAGCTACGCCACTGCATATCGGTTGGACACAACTGATTTAAAACCAAACATAACGTACCTAGATTGACATAACTAAAAAGCACAACTTGTGCTCTGTATCCGATGACGATCCACTTGAATAGTCTGATTACTACAAAGACCCTCAGCAAAGGTCTCGAAGTAAACAAGTAATGACAGCGATTTCCAGAGTTTCAGTAAATTGGACAATGTGGTAGAGTTAGGCTACTGCCATTTGTTAGAGTTACGAGCATTTACCAATTGAAACTTTGTTGAGAAGTACAAATTTGTCCATTAGGAAAATCTCTGTTCACGTGATCGCTTCGTCCTTACAGCAACCTTCGGCTAAGGGTGTGATTTATAATGTGCCAGTGGAGTTAAGAGACAGATGCATTTCTGCAATGTTTAGAACAGCTATATCCAAGCAAAAATGCTTACTGAGCCAAAAATTATGCCACAGTCTTAAATGACATATTAATGAGGGCCGCATATTGAATGACTTACTTGATTTTAGCAAACAAAATTAGTTTTTTTAAGCTATGTGCTGAAAGCGTTCGAATCCTAACTGCAATGGTAACGACTGTTTGGTACCAAGATGTCGGTGGACCTATGGAAATCTCCCAGCACGTGGTACAGGCGTGGTAAAATGGCACTGAGGACAGCCGACATGCATTAAAAATGTCGAATTAAACATTATCAAAATAAGGACAGGTTGTCAGTATGTAGGCCAGAGGTACTCAACACGCGGCCCGCAGCAGCGTATTTTGTGGCCCGCGACGTCCAGGCTGAAAGACTACGTGCACATGATTGCTGCACCAACCACAGACGATCACACGCAGAAAATTCGAGAGAGCGAGTGACGTAACAAAAAGCGGCAAACGGCACAAACGAATGTATGAGTGCAAGCGGAACACAAACAAACAAGAACGTGGCGCACTTTTCATCTAAAGGACTGTTCAGTGTTCAGTCCAGGCTACGTATCTTTTGCAACTTTGAGATGGCAACGAAGAGGAAAGTGGGTGATGAAAACAGGGTTCTCAACCCTGCGTGGGTAAGAGATTTTGGATTTGCCGAAGTGCATGGCAAACCAATGTGTCTTATCTTCCAAAAAATAATTGCTGTGCTAAAACGAGCAAATCTGCAACGCCACCATGAACAGCTTCATCCGGAGTTTAAAGCAGCTTATCCACCTGACAGCGATCTTCGGAGAACGAAACTCCAAACATTGCTGGATGGCTTTCAAGCCCAGCAATCCATTTTCCGCAATGTGGTTAAAAGCAGTGACAACGTGACTGAAGCCTCATTCAAAATTGCCTGGAATATTACCAAAGCCAATAAACCTGCTACGGAGGGAGAGTTTCTTAAAACTACATTTGTTGATTGTACTAACTCACTCTTTCCTGATTTTAAGAACAAGGATGACATCATCAAGCAGATTTTAAAGTTGCAAGTCTCTGATTCAACTGTAATTAGGAGAGTAGAGGCTATTTCAGAAATCACAGTTGTTGAAAGACATTGAAAGTGCAGCGTTTTTCAGTCTAGCATTAGATGAATCAACCGACCGCACAGACATTGCCCAGCTTGTAGTTTGAGTGCGCTTTCCTAAGGGAGACACATTTTCAGAAGAAATGCTGGCTTAGTTACCACTCACAGGCCAAACCCGGGGACAAGACATCCACTCTGCGATAACAAGTTTTTTTCGTGGACCAGGTAAAACCATCAACGTGAAGAATTTGGTTTCTGTGACTACCAATGGAGCTCCGTCCATGATAGGAAAGGAAAAAGGAGTCATTGCTTTGCTTAGAAGTGATCCTGAGATACCAGAATTTTTCTCATATCATTGTTATTTTGCACCAAGAACAATTGTGCAGCAAACTGAGAGGTGGAGAGCTCAAAGTGGCAATGAATTCCGTAACCAAAATCGTAAATTTTATTATGGCACACGCACCGAAAGACACGTTTGTGTGCAACACAGCTTTTCTGACTGACATAACACGCCACTTGAATTCACTCAACCAAAAGCTACAAGGAAAGCAAAGGATTCTACCAACAATGATGAGTGATGTGGCAGCATTTCAATCAAAACTGAACCTGTTTTCGCAACAGCTTGAGATAGGGAACTTCACACACTTTCCCGTTCTACAGTCCCAAGTGTCTCGATCAGGTCCATTTTCATTCACGCCAGGCCCTTACTGCGCCTATCTGACTGAATTAAAAGAGGAGTTTTCGTCGCGCTTTGTAGACATCAAGATTTTGGAACCCGTGCTGGCTTTCACAGAGAATCCATTTGTTTGTGACGTTCAAGTTACATCGGACTGTGTCACCACCATAAAATTTGAAGTCGAAAAAGCTTTGTTTGAGGACCAACTGATAGACCTGCAGCAAAACAATATTCTCAAAGAAAGACACAAAGAGGAGAACATTGCTGCCTTTTGGTTAACCTATGCTCCGAAGAAATCGCACGCGGCATTAAATAATTACGACATTAATTATTAATTGTGTGTGCTCAGAAAATCTTGACCTGCTTCGGATCTACATATGTGTGTGAAAGTTCCTTCTCTACCATGGGAGCAATCAAATCAAAGCAGCGTTCACGTCTAACTGAGCGGCATTTGACAGACTTCCTGAGAGCAGCTACAACTGAGCAGCAACCGGATTTCCACATTTGGTTCCACATTTCATTGATGTTCTCATGTTTTGTTTTACTTTAAGGATAATCGGTAAACTTTTGAAAAGTAATCAATCTGATGAAAACGCGATTTTTGGCCTAATGTAAAATCTATTCACTGCAATATAACAACTAATCACTCTTACTGAAACTGAGGATGTTTGTCAAGAAAGTTGACTAACACGCTGCATATAGAAAGGAACAGCAAACTCATTGACCGACTGCAAGACAGAAAGTTAAATGATATGAAATGTTTTATATAGTCTTACCTCTGTTTGATACATGGTGAAAAGAATTGGTAATCCGCGGCACTTGTTGGAGTTACAATGTGGCTCTCTTGGCCTTTGAAGTTGAGTACCCTTGATGTAGGCTTTTTAGACTATAGCGAAAACCTGAACTGGACCGCACAAAACCTTCGACTGGCCTGGATGGGACCGGCGGGCCGCGGGTTGGACATGGCTGATTTAAATTAAAAATTAATTGACCACGCATACTGAAAACTTCTAAAAATATTAAAATGGAAATATTTCTGAGCCCCCTATCTGAGATTTTAAGCACTCGCTTTTCCCAAAACAATCACAACCTTCACTTTTAGAGCATAAAAGACATTATCGCACACCTCCACAGCAAAAAAAATATTCTGCGACTTCAAGGCCATGGAAAATGTCTCTGTATCGTTCCTATATATGTACTGCCGAAGCAAATACGATTCTATACAGAAATCGTATGTCAAATCCTACAGTTTTAAGTAGCTTCACTTCGTTTGCCCACACACTGCTGCTCTTGCCCATACCTTGTACACGTGATGTGCTGTCAGCGCCCAAGGCGTTATACGGTTCAAGCATCGAAGACGTTACATTAAGAATTTTATACGCCTGGTGGTCGTCAGGGTTGCTGAAAAAGACACAGCACTTGACAAATGATATGTGAAGCACATTTTACTCGGGAACTCACTCCCAGGTTCGCAGAAGAGCAGAAATTTACTGGTGAAATAGACTACGCTTCTGACACTGCTGCTATATGCTAAAGTTCCCTCATGGGTTAGTCTGCCTTCGAAATATTGTAATAATTCTGAATAAATCAGTTGGATTTTATTTTGTGAATTGATCAAGCAGAAAGGTCTGCTCTGATATGTGGCAATTTTTCTTAAGGCCGGTTGTCCTTACACTGATCGAGTTATGAAGTCTATTGGCTCATTTGCTGTAGCAATAATGGACTATTTTATTTGTAACACATGCACAAGATTGTAATAAAGCACGATGCAAAGAATCTGTTTTACTGGGCAAGCTGAAGGAGCGCGCAAAATATATCTGATGAACAATTCTACCAATCTTAGTTTTTTTCATATGCTCAGGTCCTAGACCAGGGGTTCCCAGTCTTTCTCTGACCATGTACCCGTTCAGCATTTCGACAGATAAGCATGCACCCCTAAAATTTCTTTTGACAAAAAGGCTGAGTAAAATATCAAAAATCCATTGAATTTTTAATTGAACGTTAAGATTTTCAGAAACACAGCGGTAGACTCCATTTTTATGTCTCAAAGTTAATTTTTTTATTTATTTATTTGTTTGTAAGCCGACACGATGTCCATAGTATGAACACCCACACTCTGCAGAACGCAGGTTGATACAAACAGACAAAACAGAACGTAGTACAAGGCATTGAAGCCGGTGGAATCACAGGGTTACAGGCACTTTTTGCAACTGCATTGAAGACAGAACCATAGGGTTACAGACACATTCTTAACACTACTGTTATTAGCTAACACGTAACACTTGTTGCAGCACTACTACGGAGTAGGGCGCTAATTCCTATATTGGTCTACTCTAGGTAAAATTCGAAGTCATTGTGGCTTGACACGCCATCGATCAAACGGACACTGTAAAGTTCAATCACTCATTCGCAGAGTAAAATGCGATTATAGTGTTAAAAAAATACTGACGAGTACAAACAATCTGACTGCATCAAAGCATTTAACCATACGTTGTTAGATTTTCTGCATCTTTCGAGAAGCAGGCACGTGTATTTTCTTAGCAGCGCCTCAAAGGTAGGAATGTTACATTGAACCTGGTGGTTACTAACACTCGCTCTCCAGGGCAGGTTTTATAGAGCTCTGCAACCAAAATTATATGCCACACGCAATCTCTGCATGCATGACTTCCTGAAATTACACCCTAATTGAGATGCATACATGGGCGTACAGAAGGAACGAAAAAGTACGTTTTAGCTGCTTTTGAGCAACGGGAAACAGAGGCTCGCAGCTTGTTTGCTGCACAATATTGATATCGCAGTTGTCTCTGAATGTCTTTGTCATCTGAGAGCTCAGCATCCAATAAAATCCCCAAATATTTGTATTAGTCAACAGAATTTACGTATTGACCACCCAATTTCAAAACTGGAGTGGCTGTGCTTCTTGCACTTTTGGCCTTAAACGTCATACAAACAGTTTTGTTGCAGTTGAAAATAATCCCATGCGATTCTGCATACGCCTGGCACACATCTAGTATTCTTTGCAACCAACCTACACTTGGACGGAACACACAAATGTCATCAGCAAACATCAAGTGATTTCATAAAACTTCACCAATATAACACCCTGCTTTAATGTTGTTTAGTTCATTGGGCAAATCATCTAAATAAACAGCAAACAAGTATGGACTCAGTAATCCCCCTTGTCTAACCCCATTAGACACATGAAACGGTTCAGAAAAATGCTTGCCCCACTTTATTTGCATCGCTTGTTCTTTGTACCAATGTTTCAGCAGGCGCACAAAACACATTGGCACCTTTCTTTGAATTAGTTTCTCAAGTAATTTCATGTGTAGTACTCGATCAAATGCTTTCGAGGCATCTAAAAACACAGCATGAACTGATGAACCATGGGTTACAAAGTATGAAGCAGTTTGCTTCAACAAAAATGTACATTGATCAGTACTATGACTAGCCTTAAAACCACACTGATTGTCTGTGTTACCAAGGAAAGGAGAGACGTTAGATAATATGAAGTGCTCAAGTAGCTTTGACACCACTGTGGCTGCTGCGAAATTTTGTATTTCTTCCAGATGTTTTTCATCTGTACAATTAAGTTTTGTCAGTGCCTATCCTCTGTGGGCAATTGCAGTTGATCAAGTAGATGTTTGCTTTCATGGTAGTAGTCCTCTCTTTTCTGGGCCGTAACCTTAAGCCAGATAATTCGACTTGGCTGGGGCTCCGTCACCTCCTCATCAAGTTCAGGAAGGTGGGAGCACTGAATGCTGACTGCGACAGCCCGATGATCAGAAATTATGCACTCGGTTAGCACTTCCATATTGAACATTGCTTGATGCACTGAAAAGGATGAGACAAAATGGTCTATCCAAGAAGTTGTGTTGTTGCGACTGATTTATAAATATCTGGAAATGAATAATATATAAAGATTTTCCTTTCTATTTTCTTACCTTAGATGTACCTCTTCAGATAGGCAAATGTACCCCTAGGGTATGTGTACCCGATTCTGACAACACTTCATGTCAACCTGTTTTTGACACCAACTCAGTCATCGCGTTACCGAACTGCGAACTTTAAACAGGTGCGTACAATAAATGTTTTGATTAGCATTCAGATGCTACTAATGCAAACTTAGTAAAAGCTCTACGGCATTTGCTACATTTTCGGATTCACTTTGGATTCCTTTTATGCACTTGTTCCTCAGATTTCGTTTGCTTAGCCAAGCCCGTTGCACCATGTTAAAAACATGCCTGACACAAAAAAACTCTCGCGTTCGTCGTAGATGCATGCGCTCCGCTATAGTTACGACTCGAAAGACTAGAAAATACACATAACCACATATTTCTAATGCTTGCAGTGGTTTTCATTCCAGGAACTTTTGGTTTTGAATTGAGCTTCTTTTCAAAAACTGATTTGTTGTGGAAGAAGTGGTGCGCGTTGACAATACCGGGTGCCCAAGTGGTACGAGATCGTAAAGAGGTTGGGAACCCCTGCTTTAGATGTTTCTGATGCGGTTATTCAAAGTATGTCATCAATGAACCTATACAAAAGTTCCGCCTCACTTGGTGCACCAGCAATCGGCTATAGGATGTAATGCACAGTAACGTTTGCCAATGAGCCAGAGTGATTATTATCACTTGTCATAATTCCGTTATTTTGGTATATAATTGGTTGCCTTATTGGGTGAAAACGTTGTTGAGCCAAATTTTGTTCAATTTAACAATGACTTGCGGGCCTTGCGGTGTTGAAGATGGAATGCTTCTCCAGGGCACATCCAAGGGCTTCAGTGACAGTGTCTCTGCACAAGCTTGGATACTGGATAAAGTGCTTTCACGTCTGCCGCCACAATGTAGGCCTGTAACGTTGGTATTTGCTTTTCCCAGGTTTTTCGTTTGGGGTCCTACCACTTAAGCAGATTTCCATTCACCACCATATTAACCAGGCCCGTAACCAGGGGTGGCGAAGCACTCCTAGACAAATTTTCGCCCTCCCTGGAAAATGTGTTGGACATAATTTAAAACTATTGGACATAGTTCAAAAAATTTGGGCCCCTCTCAGAAAACTTTTAGCCCCTCCTGGTGTCCCAAGCTGGTTACGGGCCTGATATTAACAAAATTCGTTTGCGCCGTTTTTGCAAAAGTTTGCGCTAATGGGTTTCAGGATAAATGTTATAAAAATGCAATAATGCGTGGCATGCTGATGTTCCTAGCAGATTGTAACAAGCGCACCGGTATGTTTTTGATATCAGCGTTCAGCAAACCAACTGGGTTTAGCTGTGTCTTGAAAACGTGGGTGAACCGGTGTATTGCATCGAAAAAATATTGCCGATATACCGTTCACCTTTAGCAGTTCGCGTGGTCTTTCCATATCATTCCAATTGTGTGTAGCAACAGGTGATTACTAACTACGCACCCATAGTATGGAGTTCAATAACAAGATCGTTATAATCCTTTTATCGATACACAGTAATAGTAGGCCTACTCAGTAGGCTATATAGCAATAATATATATTAGCACTAGTAACCCAGTTCGTAGCCTGCACACAATAAATAATAACTTAACCTATAATTGGAAGTGCTGATCACAAAATGCTTCTTCAAAACGATGCAGATTTTTCTGCCCTCTTCAACAATGCTACTTATTAACGTTGGCGGTGAATGCCTTCCGTTTGTGCCACGCACAGAAAAAGCATAGGCCTATTGTTTGTCGTAGGCTATACAATGCAAATTCATATACGCACAAACAGCCGTTTTTGTACATTTCAATGTAAATGACCGTGAACGTATTGGATCTAGACAGTAGCATAGGCTAGAAAAACATTGAAAAACCTAGAAAAGCACAAAAATTAATCGACATTTCAAGAAAAGGGTGTAACCACAGCTTTTTATGAAAGGGGCCGGAACAGGCCCTGCGCCAGACGAACGACATTGGGGAGTTGTACGCTTCTTTGGGAGGGCTTCATTATATACAATGATTAGTAAATGAATGTATTGGGGAGACAAGATTTTGAATTTGGTGGATTCGATTGATTGTGTGTTTGGGAGGGGGCTCAGCCCGGCTACGTCCTCTTGGTTACGGGACTGAAACTGATGCAAATGCCTCATTTACCTCATCGTAAATCCACCACTGGTTTCGTTTGCTTTGCTGAACTTAACTTTTACAAGGTATTTGGTCGATTGCTTCACTTGACTTTTGTTTTTTGCAGTGTTTGATGAATCTCTTTCAATATTTGTTACCATTTTCTGCTCAGGTGGTGTTCAGCCTCTGTCCTTAAAGCAAAGGCCCAGTGGTGGACGGGGGAATCTCATGTTATCTCTTCGTGGCGCGAAACGCCCGACAGAGTTGGAGGAGCCATTACAAATCACAGGGCTCTGAAGGAGTTCACTGTCACCTTTGGCTCCAGAGACGTCACTTTCTGCTCTAGTGGTGTTCAGCCTCTAGGGCAGCTGTCCAACCCAAATGGCTTACTGAGCCAAAAACTACGTCACTATCTTGACCAGGGCCGCACATTGAATGACATATTATGGAGGGCCGCACATTGCATGGCTTACTTTGATCTTGGCAAACTAAATTTCCTTTAAACGAATATACTGAAAGTTTTGGAATCCTATATGCAACGGCAACAGACGTGATAAAGTGGCACTGAAGATCACTTGCCTCAAAAATGTCATAATAAAGATTGTCAAAACATGAATAGGATATCGGTATGTAGGATACTTTTACTACAGCGAAAACTAAACTGGGCCGCACAAAACCCTCGACTGGGCCGCAAGCGGACCGCGGGTTGGACATAGCTGCTCTAGGGCTAGGCTACCCATTATCAGCAAAAGCCCAGTTGTTTACTAAGGAGTCTCATGCAACCTTTCCGTGGTGTGATGTACAGGACAGAACCTGAGGTTCCGTTGCAGTACAGAGCTCTGAAAAGTTGAATGCATTTGCTCAAGGCCTGTGCCAGAAAACCGGATTCCCTTCGCTGCGCTTTTGCACATGACTGGCGCTTCGCAGTTTCTCTCTACGTCATAGACATGAATACAAGCGGGTGATTGTCACAACAGCGCGTTTGTTTTGGGCCACCGCGCGGCAGCGAGGACTTGTTCAGGGCAGACAGCATGTCATCCGGAATGAGCCTCATGCAGAAAATCGGGGCCTTGATCATGGTGGGAACTGGTCTGTCGCTTATATTATACCGACGTGCATTTAGAGTCAAAGACATAACTTCAAAGCTTGCTGTATTCCATAACGTACTGTTTTTTCCGGATGCCGAGATTCCTTGCAGAAGCTTCTTGCTCACACCGAAGGTAGGCCATGTAGCCCATATTGCCTGTTAGTGCAGCTTTTACCAATTATTGCTAGCTACTTAGTTTTTCAATGCATTCTTCCTCGCTACTTGAGTCTGAGGCAAGCCTTAAAGACGCTTTGCGCTAGCATTTGAACTCACTCGCTGAGTTCTGCTGCTCTAGCCACGCCTTGAGTTAGATTAATCAGCTGACTTCGTCATCATCAACACAGCCTAACGCACAAAAGCAATCCCAAGCAAAGCAGGAATTTAATCATAGTACTGATCAATGTACATTTTTGTTAAAGCAAACTGCCTCATACTTTGTAACCCATGGTAATGGTTCATCTGGGCATGCTGTGTTTTTAGATGCCTCGAAAGCATTCGATCGAGTACTACACATGAAATTACTTGAGAAACTAATTCAAAGAAAGGTGCCAATGTGTTTTGTGCGCCTGCTGAAACATTGGTACAATGAACAAACGATGCAAATAAAGTGGGGCAAGCATTTTTCTGAACCGTTTCATGTGTCTAATGGGGTTAGACAAGGGGAATTACTGAGTCCATACTTGTTTGCTGTTTATTTAGATGATTTGCCCAATGAACTAAACAACATTAAAGCAGGGTGTTATATTGGTGAAGTTTCATTAAATCACTTGATGTTTGCTGATGACATTTGTGTGTTCTGTCCAAGTGTAGGTTGGTTGCAAAGAATACTAGATGTGTGCCAGGCGTATGCAGAATCGCATGGGATTATTTTCAACTGCAACAAAACTGTTTGTATGACGTTTAAGGCTAAAAGTTCAAGAAGCACAGCCACTCCAATTTTGAAATTGGGTGGTCAATACGTAAATTCTGTTGACCAATACAAATATTTGGGGATTTTATTGGATGCTGAGCTCTCAGATGACAAAGACATTCAGAGACAACTGCGATATCAATATTGTGCAGCAAACAAGCTGCGAGCCTCTGTTCCCCGTTGCTCAAATGCAGTTAAAAACATACTTTTTCGTTCCTGTGATTCCACCGGCTTCAATCCCTTGTACTATGTTCTGTATTGTCTGTTTTTATCAACCTGCGTTCTACAGAATGTGTGTGTTCATACTATGGACTTCGTGTCTGCTCAAACAAATAAATTAAATTAATCATCTGTGAGCACGCTCCCATTGAATAGTGATAGTTCCACTTGCGTAGGCTTCATGAAATAAATGGCTGCCTCGCCATCCACATATATGACAGTTGATGCTTGTGATATGAATTGCGATGGGTTGATTGGCTTGCCAACTGAGTCTGAGTCGGGTTGCCCACCAGTCTTTCAAGATTTAATTGCCACTAAAGTTGTTATGCTATTTGTTTGCGGTTTAACTTGTGACAAGTCTTGTAGTTAGACTTTTTGAGTGTTGCCTAAATCAATATTGTTTTATACCGATTGCATACCGAGTAACTGCTGGATTGCATAGACAAGGTGAAACTTTGGAAATCAACTTCGGTTAAACCAGCTTTGAGATTATGTAATTCAGGTTTCTTTTCCGTAGTGCAATACAGGTATTATGGTTTCGCCTCAATCAGATGTGATTTTGCTGACGGCCATATCTGATTTCAGACAAACTAGTTTGGTTCGGATTGATTTCACTGGCTCAAGTTATACGTTCTCTTTATTTAATTTGATCGCAAGTGTGTCTCATATTTATGGTCCATGTCACAAGGGTTAGTAATGATACACACAAAAAACTGGTTTATCAAAACAACATATGGAAGGTGTTAGTTGCTATGCGCGGAAATATCGAAATAAACAGGCACTGAAACTACGCACTAGCAACAATTGTAATCTGTCATCGCCCTACTAGCATTGCTGGCTGGAACAAAAACGAAGACTTATAAAGCGTTTTGGAAGTGAGCGGATGAAAGGTTAAATGGTGATGCAAAACTGGTTGTTTCGAATCAACGCATCAAATACCTTCACCAAATGGTAACTTGATGCTGACAAACACTTACATTTGCTTGTTCCGCAACTGGCAGGCATACAGTTGCATGCAATAGGCCCGAAGCAAAGTAATTTTTGTTTTCCGAAAGAAACCAAACTACGTTTTTGCACTAGGCCCAAAAAAGTAATTATTTTTTAGTTGTGCACTCAGCGAAGGTGCCATACTGAGCCTGTTCGCTGCACAGTGAAGTGATATTTCATTTGTTTCGAATTGTCATTGCCATCTTTTATTGAGACATAAACATGAAGCAGTACGCCAAGATATTCCACTTGTTCAGCAAACTCAATGCGGTTACGATTTGACTCGACATCCACAGCATTGTCAGTCAGTGCGCGTGGTGTATTTCGCAAAAAGCGCTTCACAACTTCAAAGGTTTCGTTTCGAGTCGTAAAAGCAACTCTGCAATTGCCGCTTTCGCAAGCTTCTAGTGGTAAGGTTGATTCAGGTAATGATGTTGGCTAGCGTTTTTTATAATATTTGATGATGTTATGGACACCTAGAAGAAGCGGCCGCCATTCTTGTAAGGGAAGAGCGTTATTTTCATTATATGGCTAATTTTACAAGGCAGTCGTGAAGAATAATATCGAGCGTTCAAAAGTAACATAAATTCGGTTTGCCAGCCAAGGTGAGAAAACGTCCTGAAAATCAAAAATATTTAGAGTATACCTCGCTCCAAGTGTTTCCTGTAATTTGTCTATCGTAGTAACTGATGCACACAAGGGATATCTACGTGAAATTTCAAAAGCTTCGGCGTTGGCCCGTGCTGCAAAAATTCTTCCTTTCGTAGCTTGTCAGTAAAATTAGTGCTGCGTATTTTGTTGGTAATGTCAAATCTTCTTGCGAATATTCGGCAAAACTAGCATGATGCACATTGAAAAGTTCAACTGTGTATTAGAGCAAGGGTTTCCAACCTGGGGTACAAGTACCCTCGGGATACATTTGCCTATCTAAGGGGATTCATTTAGTACACATCCGCAAGAAATTAACTTTGAGACATAAAAACATTCATCTATACCTTTATATTTCTAAACATTATATTAAAGATTCAGTGGATTTTTTATTTTGCTCGGCCTTTTTATCATAAGAAATTATAGGGGTACTTGCTCATCTGTCAAAATGCTGAAGGGGTACATGGTCTAAGAAAGGTTGTGAACTCCTGTATTAGAGCCTCAGAATGTTCTTCAGGCGTGGTGATTGCAAAGCGTGCGTTTGCGTTGAAGCCATGTTAATAAACAAACTTTACGAATGGTACATACCTCGTACAAGAGTTTCACGCATTACAGTAATAAAGTTGCTAAAAAATGAAGGACCTTAGACCAGTGTTTTCCAACTGAAGGGCATGGCGCTGTTTCAAACTGAGCCACGCAACTAGCTTTAAAAGTATTTATAACAGCATTTTTGTGTTTGGGAAACAAAATAATAGTAGCTGAAAAAGATATTACACCATAATGGCAGCTAAATGACCATATCGGCTGCTTCAAAACAAGTGTGTTTGTTTTGTAACTGGTGTAAAATCAAAACCAATCCTAAGGATATACTATAGTTGGACACGCCATTTTTATCCAAAAAAGTCTAAACCAGTGGTTCTCAAACACGTGCCCCTTGCCTCACCAAGGGAGGATTTTTTATTCCTGGAAGGAAATATGTTTCAGGGTGCAACTGTAATTGGGGAGGAAGATATGGATGAAAAAAACTTGTTTTCACCAGTTGTTATTGCACAATGAGGTTGGTTTAAATGAGGTTTTGCCGTGCGCAAGGACAAGCTGCTAAGTGCAGTGACTGTCGTTGAAAGAGTGTTTTGTTCATAATCGTCTATTGTTTCTTCACAGTATCTTTTTTATGATTTTTGTTGGGGAGGAATTGACAGTGTTTGGGTTTGTAAGAGGGTAATATGAAAAACTTTGATAACCACTGGTTTAAACCACTTGAAAAATGCAGGGAACTCTGCGATACACTTTTCATCGGAGTAAGAGATCAACCATGTTTACATCCAAAATGTCTCTCGAAGCGTTTCTATGAAGTTAGTTAACAAGATGCACGTGTATTGCCTGATTGAACTGTAAACTAATCAACGTATCTCAGATACTGTCTGGCATCACATTCATCACCACTTCATTAAAATTTGCAAAACGTACAGTGGCGCACTTCCAAAGAAACGAAACGAAGAAACATTGTTACCGTGTTTATTCGATAGTAAGACGTGGCTTATGATGTTTTTTTCATCATTTTGTGCTGCTTACATATACCCATACACGATCCCGTCAAGTTCCAGTAGTAGCTTTTGTAGTTGATCGTACTCTTAAACCTAGGGTATAATTGCATATTCGTTTTTGTTTTAACTTTTTGCCAAATTTATAAACGAAATGGTGATGGATTATGAGTTGTGGGTAACGTGCTAAGATTTCGCTCGCATCGGCTCATTGTGCCAGAATAAGATTTTAACAGAAACCATGATAGACAAATACCAAAAACTACTCCCCATTTGCACGTGTGCGTCATTTTGTACCCATGGAAACGTCCCGTTGCGGGCAAACAACCTTTTTACTGCGCTGTGGCGAAACCGCTTGCGCATATGCGATAGACATCCACGTTTTGTCCAGGTCTATAGCTTGCCTGCAAATTTTCCTGTTGTGAAACATGGTCGAAGTGCCATTCTGTAATTTGGTCTTAAATGATATTTTTACTCGACCAATACACCATCGTAAAATTGCATTAAGTTTTTCGCTTTGCTCAGTTGGTTTTGTCAGTTTCAACGCTTAAGGATCAGCATCGAATGAAACACTAATTTTCAAGACAGTTAAACTGTAAATTTTGATTCAGCGGGCATGTCGTTATTACTTACTTTCTTCGCACTTTTTTAAACATCCACAACCTACAGATGCACTAGAGTCTGCAATACAGCCTCATTTGTGTGGTCATATATCATCCTGTCAATGTTTATTTTGTCAGTAAGAGCCTGGTACCTTGGATCTATTGCATTGGATCGTGTGCAGTGCTATTTAGCTTGAGGCTGAGCGTTTAGCGGCCAAGTAGGAGTTTGCGCAGCTACTCGCGCTTTGCTGTCGCAGTTAAAATCTATTGCGCTCGTGTGATTTGATTGTTGAGACTAAGCGAAAAATAATTAAATTTCCCATTTCAACGCTTCTTAGATGATAACAGGCAATACAAGTCATAAACACGAATCTTTTACAACATGTTTCATCCTGCCACGACTCAACCTTACGCGGCTCCTAATGCCACAAGTAACGTTACGTGGAGTTGCATTTCCGAACGATTCAACAAGCTTCCCCTACATTTGCTATGATTGCCATTTCGCTTTCGTTGTTAGCTGCACTCTTCTTACCTCGTCAGTTTGGCACTGAGAAAAGACGGAACGTTGCTTTGTTTTTTAGTATCTTCTATTCCTTTTCCGCCTTTGGTACTTTGTTAGAGCAAAATACTGTTTAGCAGGGCCAAGCGTGCCATACTTTGATTCAACAGATATTTTTGATGTGGCGTTGTACTAGCACTTAACCGAACGAAGCTCTTCACTTTGTGAGTCTCTAAAGCCGAGGTGAATCAGAAGAATTTGCCCGACTGTTCTTTTTCTTTTGCAACAGTCAGGAGTTTTGACTAACATTCTACTTTTCAAACACGCATTCACTTTACTAATGTCGGTTCGTTGGTTTTCGCAGGGATGCCGACGAAAGAACTGTCCTCATTCTCACGACAAGAACACCGCTTTCGCGCAACTGATACTTCGCATTTGCAATGCGAAGCACTCCATCAGTCTTTGCATGTTCAGCATCACCTGCAATGTGTGTGCTTTCTAATGTGGTGTTGAAAGCTAATAACGAAAAACGTGTCTTAATTTTTTGCGCAGGTCACTATCCGCAAAGACACACACAAACACTGCAGCAGAACGTGCTGCCAGGTTTTCAAAATATTTTTAATCGGCATGTGCGTTGACACGTCACCACACAACACCGCCGACGACACACCTGCATTAGTTTTGCACACTTCTGTTGATTGTGCAGGAACTGGCTGACGCAGTGCTTATGAAGCACCAGCAAGGAGCAGCGGTGCGAATCATCACTGACACGGTGTACATGAATCTCAACGGATCGAGGATATCAGATTTCATGAAATACGGTTTGTTCTCACCGTAAATGGCCGGTTGATTTTGTTCTTTAATTTAGCAACTGTTCAGGTTTTCTTTCAGGGATTTCAAGTAATGGGCGAGACGTATGCCGCCAGATTCATTATCAATATTACCGCATTACGCTGAACTTTAGCTGGTGGGATTTACACCTTTATGAAAATTTACTTTACCAGTTTGAACTGATAGTTTGGTTGAGCCGTTTCCATCGTTTTTCCCAGGCATACCAGTTCGCCACCACCGCAGCACGTATCACATGCACCACAAGTTTCTGATCATTGACGGAGAGATCGTCATCACGGGATCCTTTAATTGGACTCAGTCAGCAGTGATAGGTATTGAGTTCAAAACATACCATATGCACTTTGAGAATAGACTTAACGCGACCTACATTTGCTGCCGAGAGGGTAGCAAATGATCCAGTAGTTTTGCTGAAACTAGTTAGAATAGCCAATGGTTTGTTAACTCGAGACCAACTCTCGTTTCATGGAGTGGTCGTGCTTGCACCACCATTTTAGCCTCGTTAAATGCGAGGGCGGTTTGTAACGACCAGGTGTTTCAATTGTTAACGTGAGCCAAGTTTAATAAACATGTACAGCAAGCTGCAATAAACAGATAAAGCGCTTGTTTGACACAACCTCCAAGTAACTCTTCGGTAACTTTGAGTAAATTGTCCTTGGTCATTGTAATGGTTACTTTCGACTTGAGCAGTTGTCAATTAGATTCACAAACATTGGCAAACCTGTTGTGAAAATTTAATGCCGGAAAATGTCTTCGGTAGCAGGATTTTTTAATCTGGAAACGTTTCAAGTCCCCATGTCGTCGTACTTGCACGCACTACTTGATTGTTTCAACTGCTTGACGATTTTTTCACAGTTTGTTTGGCAACCTAATTTATCGCAGCATTCATCGAGCTATAGTTTCGTACGGATAACTTTGCGAATGGACGCTTAATTTTGCGTCCCCATAAAACCGCTGACGTGCGGCGCCTCGTTAGTTTTCCAATAAAATCATATTTCAATTGCTTTGCACAATGCAACAGGCAACAACGAAAACGTTCTTGTCACCAATCATGAAGACGTGGTCCGCCCTTACACGGAAGAGTTCAGTAGATTGTGGGATGCATTTCAACCCACTGGTTGAAATCTGAGCGCCCGATTTTCAACGACCTTAACGTATCTGACGCGAAGTGCTTGGAATCGTGCGACCGGTGGCAAATTGCTGGGCGAGGTGCTCAATAAAAAGTTCACGTGGAAACTTCCACACGGCGTTAGTGAATGAACGTCGTATAACATCAGCGTGCAGTGTGGCGAGAATTGGGTTGTGAAAGCAGGAGAGCATGCGTTGCTCAGCGACCGTGGGATCGCCACCGGAAAATTACGCGTACGGGTCAATACTGAAGTAGGCCAGTCGATTTATAACCGTCCACAGGAAAGCCCGCTCAAACGCCTTGCGGAAATGCGAGGTACTTTCTGTAAACCGAATTCACAGGTATGGCCAAATAAAAAGTTCCTAGCAGTCCGTTCCACTGCAGAACAATTCGTTTTAGTTTTACTGTCGGTATCACGCAAGTGAAAGCTCACACGTGAATGTCATGGTTGTTGGCACTTAGTCTACACCAGCGAAGTTACACGGCGAGAATTCACAAAACGTTTATTGAAGTCCTGCGGAACAGTGTCTCGATTGCACTGCGAACCTCAGCGACCTGCCCTGCACGATCTTCTCTTTCTGTCATGACGCCACTTCTTTTTATGCTCTCCAGTGCCAGCAATGTTGCGAGCCAATTAAAGTATATTCCCACCTGGCGATATACACAATGTGCATTGACGCAAGGCCAAGGTGCGCTGGAAATCAACGTCGCATATATGGAGATGTCCGCGATTAATACAGACGCTTACGACATTAATTTTTTTTGGGGCCAAAAAATTTTACTTTAGGCGAGCAACAGCATTTTTGTTTGGGACGTCGATTCTCAAAGCACAAAATGACTAGATATGCTAAAAATGTAGGGGGTATGGTCACCTAGGCCTCCCTGGCTATGCCTATAGTTCAGAACAGAGAGGTAAACCAGATGTTTTTAGTATAGACGTCGATTAAATGCACAGCGGCAATATATGCGAATTCTCATCAGAATTGAAAGGTAGTGAGTGCAAAGTCTGGCGTTTTCATTGCTCATAACATAGTGCAGCCGTTGGAATCTAAGTTACGTTACAAGTGGATTAGAGTTAAGAAGCGTGTATTAAATATGTTGCGAAAGAAGAGATTGTCAAGGGGTTGCATGTGTGGAGAGCCACGAGTTTACGAACAACAACAATCGGAAAACATTTTAAGAGTAGTTTATGCTCAAAAAAGAATAAGTTAAATTGCGAGGCAATAACTTGTTACGCGTAATGACAGTGAATAGAATCGTCGAAACACGCACGCAGAACAACGTTCATTAACTTACGTTGCTTACATCAACACAACTTCAAATACTGACTGACAGCATCATTTCAGCATGGAAAGCGTAGTGAAGTAAGTTCATTCATGCGACGACGACAAAATTTCTGGTCGATTCTGCCGTGCGGCCCAAGTACCATATATTGTCAAAAGCTGACTTTCAACAAAACAAGGGGCCACGATGAGGCGAAATAGAAGTAATCAAAGCCTAATCATTCGTCAAAGCTTAAATAATGACGCACCTAAATGCGTTCAACTTTGAATTGCTGTCAAACACGTCGGAAGAAGTGCCGATTAAGATTTTTGACTGATCCCAAAAGCTTTGGCGTTCTGAAATTAACGGCGCTATTATCTACCGGCGAAGCGCTTTCATACGTCACCGCTCGGCACAAGCAAATAGAATGCGCGAGCAACTGCGTCAGCAACGACGACTCGAGCGATCACGTCAGCAATGACGACGTGAAGATTTGCTGCATTATCTGCGGCAGGTTCTTGGCGTCCATGCAAACGAAAGAGCGTCCTGACGGCAGTTGCTTTTTCAACCTGCACAAAAGAAGCACGAACTGGAAGATATATGTTTTTTGCAACGGGCGGTCGGTATGTCGAGCAGGCCTGCACATCTTGACTGAGATTGACCACCGCAAATACACACGGGGAAGGAAGTTATTCTGAACAGCGACCTAGATAAAGTGCCACGGTCCATGATATGCTCTGCTTTTCGACTGAGAATTCAATTAACAATCAATCAATCGATGTAGCGCTTCAAGCAAAGGAACCTAGCCTCCACTGTCTCGGGAGCGTCACGTTTGGGGTCCCAAACCAATGTGCTGATTACTAGTTATTCGTGCACTTGCGCAGAGAAGCGTTAGCAATAAGGTTGGATTATCCGGATAACAGTTAACCGAAAGTATTTTTGCTATCCGATATCAGGATATATTTCTGTCAGTGAATCGGACAAAAAAATAACGTTGCTAATGTGTTTCACGCTTTTTAGTAAGTTAGGATGTATTTGTTTCCAGATACAGACGATCTAAGTTATATGAAAACCCCGAAATTATTATTTTTACTATCCAGCCCCCTTCTGTGGAAGCGGAAAGGGCATTCAGTGCATTTGGACTCTTTCCTACAAAACTCTAGTCTCGTTTACACGACTCAACAATCGATGCGTTGTGCTTCATAAGAAATGCGTTGCAGAAGCAGCAAATGTTAAAAATGCATGCCTTTATGCTTTTCTTCATTTACAAGAAAACTGTCATGATTTTACGATCAATTCGTCACGCAAATCTCGTGAAACCAATCGTCCAACACTTAGCTAAAAGCTAAAATACAAATATGCGGATATACCCGTTGTCCGGATAGCAAAAATTATTGACAAACTGAAGCAACCCTAACCAGCTGTGCGATCGTTACGCACTGTGGAAAAGCTCACTGGAACTTAACTTATTGTGTTTGCGAAACGCCATTATCAAAAGCTGGACGCTCAAGTTAAAGAAACACTCTGGTACATTTGTTTACTGTAAACATTCATCTTTTGTCAGCAGAAAACTTTTCCTAGCTAACACTGCATCAGATACATGTTCGAAGTTCGAACGGATTCGTGGACTTGCATGCATCTGTCGCAGTGTTGCACTTTTTGGCTTTACAGTTTCTTTGTGCGATAATTTGTTGCAGTTAATGACTTAAGCAGCAGCTAAAAAGCATTGAAGAGGTGAAAGGGTTCAATTTCGTAAATAATTATTGGCATGGGCGCGTTTACATAACAGCGTTTCGTCATGAGCGCCTGCTGCCCCAGATCAGTGGTTGTCAACCTTTTTTGTATTGGTACACACTTTTAAATTTGCTTAAAAAGCTGTACACCCTTGCCATGCACTAAAAATTAGTACTGTAAAAGTTTAAAATGTAAGCGATTTTTACGCTGTAATGTCGCTTTCTTAGCAGTTTTTGCGTATCACTTATCAGCATTTCTGAATACCGAAATCTCACCCAATAGGCGATTTACGTTTTTGATCGCATGCCAACAATCTACCTTTGCGAGCAAGGATTTTCTGCCTTTGTCGAAATAAAATGAAGAAAAACATACTCAAGGATATTGATCCTCTATTGAAAAACGCCCTTGAAACACAGTTAAAACGACTTTTTCACAACGGCGGATGAAATTCAGCGGGAGCAATCACAGTAAATGAGATGATTTTTTTATGTACAAACTTCATGAGCAGGAAGGTTGACTTTCATTAATTTCAGTGTTACGTGTGTCGTGTCTCGCCGTTTTTTTGCGTTGTTGCAGCTACATGCGAAAAGCCCAAGTCAATTTCTTCAGATGTAAACGGCTGCACGATCTATGACAGAGAATTCAGATTCAAATAAAGCTAAAAATTGCCTTGGAAATTAGTGGATATTGGGTATCCTTGTTGGGCAAGGAAACCCGCAACTCATGCCACAGTTGACACACACGCTCTAACACTTTTCCTTTGGATAACCAGCGTGCCTCAGCATGAAATATTACCTCATTGTGTCTGCTGTCATGTCTTTGCACACTTCTGAAAACGTTCGATGCTTCTTTGAATGTAAGAGGATGAATTTCTTAATTTTTTGACATCATCATGAACAATCTCCACGCCTGACCTCTGGTTATATTGTTAAATTAACCTCTAACCACAAATTCTCAATTAATCATGCAGTGAGTTGAAACCTAGGTTTATTTTCGCTGACACATTTTGCTTATTTTTCCAAAATAACTTAAAACTTTTCGGACATTTTTTCACTTTGGACATTTTTGTATGACTGAAAATGGCATTATGACCAGATTGACTTAAGTTGTTTCGGTCATTTCAAAACAAATTCGGTCTGTGACCGGCAAATCCCCGACAAAAAACAAGGTGAAACACAGTCAAGAGAAATGTTTTTGATTTTTCAGGCAACTCCATTGGTAGTGCATTGCATGGTTGCTGCTTTCTTGGTAACAACTGCTTTATACTTCAATCAATCAGAACCATGTTTTTCAACGAACTGATTCAATTTAGGTAGATGGATCGAGCAGTTGAGCAAACTCCAATATTAAGACAGCACAACTCGCCAATGGTTTTTGTTTCCTGATTGACAAACCTACATCACAAAATCGACTGAACCTCTTCTGAAATACGTATCTGTTGTTTCACCGAGTTAAATACTAAAACAACTGAGCTTTCTGCTTGTCATGAAGTTGTTTCAACAAATCTTCTGAACTACGAAGACATCTACGTTTAGTTGTATTGCTTAATGATGGAATTTTTATTACTTTGGAAACGGATTTTTTCCTTCATGGGAACGGCTTTTTTTTCCTCAATCGACAATGACTGGTTCAAACAATGCCTTTGACTTATTTTGATGAGTAGAATGAGTAAAGACCTCACATGTTTTTGAGATGTCCTGGAGCCGAATTTATTTTATTAAATATGGTTTACAAAATACGCAATGCCCTGAAGGATGCGGTTTCAGCGTTTCTTCTTTTTCGTGCAGCAAAGCCCATACACAATGCGGAAGTCGCTCCTCCATTTGTGCTTCTTAACAATACAAGCCTTTTCTCTTGAATAACTTTTTTTAGAAATGTACACTGCCAAATCTCCATCTTACTCCCAGAAAAGTGGGCTACGTTGCACTCAGCATGTGACTTGCTGACATCCATACTCTCACCTGATTCACTGAAGCATTTCCTTTGATAGTTACTACGCTCCTTTTTACAACTACCTTTCGCTAAGTTTTACTTTAAAAAATTGCGCATGTCAAATGTCATTGAGGATTAACAATTTACTGCAAGACTTTTCACAAGTATAAGATGATAACAGCATAAAATCTCTACTGGAAAAGTGCGAAGTTGAAATTAACATAGAGATTGCTCACTTCCTCTCGGTATAAGTTCTCGCTTAGCTCCAGCTAACTGCTTGAAAAGTAATGTGAAAAATATTGTTACGTGTCTTACTACAAAACAAGTAATCAATGCAGAGAAAAGTATGATTGTTACATTACTTTACAAAAAATTCAAGCTAGAGCAATTGTTCCCAAAGATTTCTTACCTGCATACAGCCGAATGTAGCATTTAAAGAGAAGAAAGAATACGTGATGGTCGTCTGACCAACATTACAAACACACAGGCGGGAAGAGACAGACAATGCACACTCCCGACAGATACGGTTTTAAAATCTGTGAGAACTTAACACACTGCGCTGGAGCAAAGGACGTATGTGGAACGTGACTGTTCTTGAAGAGCACATATCTGGTACACCCCATCAAGTTGGTACACCCCTGGAAAATTGTGGTACACCCTGGGGTGTACGATACACCCGGTTGACACCCTGCCATAGACGATATTTCTTAAAGTTCATTTTCCCCGGGGCTTCGACAATGGTAACAGTGTTTCGCCATCGAGCGATACACCGATACATAACATGCGCCAGCATTCACAATAGCACGTCCCACCTCTCGGCTTGGTCCCCGATGGATCCAATGAACACAACGAACGCGTTTACTTCCTCGTCGGCGGTCAACGCATCCGACAGCACGGACGGTCTGATCCCGTATCTCTCCAGGTTCGCGTCGCTCAAAATTACGACAAAGTGCTCGTCGGCCTCATCTTTCTTGATATCCTGGCAAAAAAGGAAAGCGCAGCGGTTGCTAAAAATGAAACTAACTCGCGAAGTTGATCCCAACCGTGAAACACCGCTTCAACGCCAAGTCTTAGCGCTTCAAATGCTGTTTTGAATGCGATAAAAAGATAACCTTGGAGAGTTTTCTCCAACTGCAGTGTTTCCTTCCTAGATTTTTGACTATTTGGAGGCATTCATTTCAGAGGACAACCAGGCGATAGTTGCCTCCCACTTCAAGTGCGGCATGTCATTGTCGAACTGCGCGACTGCCTTTCCTTAAAAACTTGTGCACAAGGTTTTCGCTAATTTTTAAGGTTTTAACCACGAGTTGTGTTGAACACTTGGATAGTTTGATAAAAGCAACGCCCAAGTTGATACGCAATCTCCTCTGCAGTTATCAATGTAGTGCATCTATCCTATACCAAACTAATCTTGAAGAAGACCTCTAATGCCACCAAAAACAACTGTTTTCCCGAAGAGCAAAACAAATATCCCGATCCATTAAGTCAGGTGTTTTACCTCGAACTTTAAAATTCGTCTTCCCTTCTTGTGATTGTGTTTGCAGTGAATTCAAATCATTTCACAAAGATCGCCCTGCCCGCAGATCCGTATGTCGAATCTTTTCTTTCAGTCAAAACACTACAGCCTCTATGCGACTTCAAAAAAGTGGAACGCCCATAGCCTGGCGACTGATAAAGTGGAACACCAGTCGGGAGTAACTTGCACAAGACCATGTAGGTCGGTATGAGCGTTAAGTTGTAACTTGTAACAGTGTAATTCTAGCATCACTGTCACTTTAATCGCTTCCAACCCGTGCTACCAAGTTTGTTAAATTACCGCTATGCAGTGGTCAAGAAAAAATTAATTTTCAAATGTTATCAAAAACCGGGTACTTATCGAAAACCACACGCAGCAAGAAAAAGCCAGAAAGTTGCAAGAACTTTTCGAGTGACTTTTTAGGCCTTTTGCGTTTGGAACATTATAAAGCCTCAACCGAGCAGTGAGCTTCCTTTAAAATTAACACTCTGCTATTTCGTGCATAGTTCATTTTTAAAAAAGGGCTGAAAAACTTGTATCACTTTTCGCCCTTTAAACCAAAGCGCAGCAAATTAACACCAGGCAAGTGATTTTATGCAACGTCACACACGTGCGACAAGCTCCAAGTTAAGTTTTTTGGGTTTTACACAATGATTTAACTGGGGTCCTCCGCAGGCCTAAGTTGGAGCTATCTGTGTCCGGTAAGCACTGGACCGCTAACTGCAAGCTGCTGACCGGTCGGTGCAAGACACGGCCCTCTCAGCGATTGAACACATGTGTGTTTGACCTTTGAAAAGGGGTCAGCTGTTAAAAAAAATTAGAACGGACTTATGTAAAGCACATCCATACACTGGTGTTTTACACACGGCCCGTGCTGTGCGAGTATCTTCGGCGAAAAGCTTCCATCGGAATAGAAACCTAGATGAGCATCGTCAGGGTTAATTACCAACCACAGAACGTACGGTATGCGTTGCGTCCAAAGGCAGCCGGTCATTCACGCGATTAATCAACCATTGTAATAATTGTTCAGGACTGACGTAACTGAACATCTAGAAGTCGGAAAAAGCAGTAATCGTAAATTTAAAAAAATCTTGAACAAAAGCTACAACAGAGCCCGCTATGGATCTTAGCTTAGATATAGGTACCACATCTGCAAAATCTCAAAGTCGATAAACAGGACATAACACGTGATGATAATATAACCACCTTCCAAATGGGACCCATTTGAACACAGCCAAGGGGAAATGCTGCAGTGAAACACGTTAGTGCAAGTACAAGGTTCGGCAAGTTCATCTTGGTACTAGCTTTTGGCAGCGCAGATAAATGCCGTATGCATCATCTCTCCAGATGCACTGAAAAGCTTTAAATCATTGCCAATAGTTTTCACCAGGCTTGTCCATGGGAATGTCATTCCTATGGGAATCCCATGGGAAACGTGGGATGGGACAGGCATAAATTGCTATGGGATGGGAATGGGACAGATAAATATGTCCCATGGACAACCCTGGTTTTCACCACAGCCTGGTACGTGAATTCCCGTCGTTCTAAAAATAAAGTCTGATTCGGAATCGAAACCTGCGTGATCCTGAAGTCCATATTAGGCAGTCAATGATACCTATCGGACATGACGAAATTACCTCGATAGCGAACCGCGTCGCTTCCAAAGTGTGATCGCCACTCATGCAGAACTGCGCATGCGCGTGCATAGTTTTGAGCACTTCGAGTCGTTCTTTGTCGTTCGTCGGCGGTTTGTCGTAGCTGACTAGTTGGATGTCGAAGCCGTCGCCTGAATGGCCCCAGATTTCGTACTGCGACAAAAAAGCATTAGTTTCTTGCAAAATGCTTTACGTGAAGCATAGCATTCTGACTAATAGCATATGCGGCCCAAAAAAAACTAAAAACTACTGTATACGTGGTCACAGCTGGCGACGCAGCCAAGATCTCAAAATAGCGTGTCGACTCCAAACCTAGGCAGACGTCTGCGCACGGCCTAATTTGCTTTTTTCGCTCAATTTCAACGTCGAGCCAACACGAAGTAGCAACTGACAATGTCTACCTCCAAACGTTTCTGAGAGGTGTTCCCAGATGATATTCTGCAACCTCCACCCAACCGAAAGCCGTCGTGTGCAGGCGATGAAACTGCACTAGACTTCATGAAAGCCAGACTTAACTCCCCCAAATGCGCCAGGGCCAGTCGTTAGCACCAGCAAACATAAACAGATACTTATGAAGTGCACGTCAAGAATGAATGCAGTTATACCTTAAACTTTTCTTTATACCCATCGAACGCCTCCATCGCCATGCAGGCCGCTTCCACAGTGCGTTCCAGGCGCTGATCCAATCCGTTAAATCTGCAAAAGCCCGACAACATTGAAACGATACTCGGCGCTAAAACGATCACTCTTACCTGAAGGCGACAAAAGAATTAAATAAAATCGTTGTTCGGCTCACCTGTACATGCTTCCGCTAACATCGACGCAAATTCGAACCCGTTTCGGTTTCTGCTGAGGTGTGCCGGGCTGTGACAAACACGGATTTAATAGCGCAGCAATAAACATAGCTCTTGTCAGGGCCGCAACCAGCCGATATTTGCAGACGAGGGCAAATTGATTGCAACTTGCTGTTTCACCTAACTGAAAAGTTTTTGGCGCTTTTACAATATTCATGAAAATTTCAGAGGGGGCAATTGCCCGGTTACCCCTTTCCCTGGTCCCGGGCCTGGCTCGGGTCGCATTGTTCATCTAAAACCAACACCAGCAAACATTCACAAACGCCGGTGTATTTCAACCACCAGCGACCATCTACCTCCGGTTCCTGTTCGGCTCGCCTCTTGTAGACGTTCTTTTCACCGGTCAATCCTTCGATCAACTTCATGTCATCAAGCTCTCCCGCCATCTGGTGTCTCAGCCACTGACGCTCTTTGCCTTTAGCCTCAATGGACGAAAATGGAAATTGCTTAGGAAGCTATTTAAACGAGTCTTTTTACTGTTTAGAGATGAAGGTACTTATTTTTCCCTAAAACAGGAACAACAGATCTTTAAAATTTGCTATAGACCAAAGGGGCAAACGTTGGCTCGAAAACAACAAAAAAAACGGACGATTTTGTAGAAAAAGCGAACAATCGGGACAGCCGCCAAGCCGTCTGCAGTTATCCAGACACGAAACAGACGGCAGTGTTTGAAGCGGCGCAACGGCGACGAACGCAAAGCTTGCACTGACCGTGGAAAATCAAGGCTTCCCAGATTAACAATGTTTATCTAGGAGGCCTTGGGAAAATGGTCATATCCCCAACCAAGGCCGCACGCCGTCAGCAAAAAATCAGGGTCCTCAGGTTCGGGATTCTAATAAAGCCAGTTGTGCTCAGGAAGAATCAATGACGTTCGACATGAAGCTTACTTGCAGAGAATCAAGGATGATCCGGAGAGCTTTCACTTGCTTCCGCACGTTGCCACTGAATCGCTCGTACATTTCTGCGTCGTACTCGCTCATGCGTATCTCACGCAACCTGCGGCAATAAAATAATGGCGGAAATGATGGGAGTGACTTGTCTCCTCAAACGTGACACAAGGAAATTAATCAGTCGAGCAATTATGTTGGTAGGAAACCGATTTCACGTAATACAACTTGCGGGTGAAACGTTGAAAGGCTAAAACAAGCGCAGAGAAAGCAAACAAACTGAAGACAAAAATGAACAACCGTTGGGAATGATGAGGAGCGTTTATAAGAAAAAAATCATGATTGCACGAGAAAAAACATGGATTTCTGTCGACTGATGCAAAGAACACCACAGCAGTGCGAAGCAAACTTGACTAATCGATGCAGTCAATGCGTAAATTTCTTTTCCTGGCAAGTATTTGCACAAGGCTATGTTACTATAGAACGACTAATTCTACACAACGTCGGGTCTTGCCTTTCTTTGAACGCCTTCCTGGCCATTTCTCGTGCAGCCTTTTTAACATGCTCCGGCACAGCTTCCTTTTCCCAGTCGGGAACCTAAACAGCAAAGGCTATAAGCGGAGTGTTCACACGCGTTACTGCTATTTCATCAAAGAGGTGGTGCCTTCACGTAAAGTACTGTGCGTGCGAAGCCACCAGGATATGTTTCCTGTGCGAAGGACGCAGCTGAAATGTAAACGCTATAAAACTGGACAATTTTTCGGCGTGCAGAGCTTTTCTTACACAGCAGATAAAACCGTTTGCGTCCGTCACTGAAATGAAATCCGAGCGATAACGTAACAAGTCGGGCGAACATTTCAACGCCCGGTGTTAATTTTACCACACGTCTTCGAAAATGGCAGAAACATTTAACGTTCTTATTGTAAACAACATAGCCACAAATATCGAAAACGTATTTCATTCAACGTTTCAGCTTAGTCGTAAGTCATCATCAGGAAATTTAAATAAAATCAGTGACACATAAAAGTGAAGATTCAAAACGAAGGCATTCGTGCTATATTATGTAACAGAGACCATTATGTGTTAAATAGCAGTAAGGCAACAGACGAACCATCCACGTTAAGATCTGGTTGGTGTTCTTTAACGTTCTTTTTGCCGACTTTACTGTGTGACACAATCAGTACTACAACTGATGCGACCGTAACGTGCGCTACGATTTCAAGACTGTAAAATGCAAATTACAAGTTTGATCAAAAAGTTAAACCCTTATCGCATTTCAAATTGACATCTGTACCCCCGACCCCGTGTTTCAAATGCAAAGAGTCCCCCCCTCAACACTTCTATAAATGTCAGTGATCCCCTCAAACGTAATAAACAAAGTTTTCGCTCTCATCGCGTAAGTTTTTCTTCAGCTTCAGCGGTTGCACACAGCTTTTTCACGGGAGTTTGTGATTCAGATCGTCTTGACGGCGAAGAGTTTGAATGAACAGATAAATTCCAAACGAAACCCTTGAAAAAATCTATAAACAGATCGAGTGCGTTTCATCGTGTTACACAACACCACGCTTTTGCTGCGTCCTGTAAACAACGTTGACTACAATGACTGCACTTTGCGAGCATTCTTGTCATAAAGAACGCGAATTTTGCGAAGGCGAGGCAGGGGCCCATGAGATAACCTCTTCTTAAACAGCCACTGTTCACCGTGGCCAAGTACAAATAATAAGCGTATCCTGACCTGCGTGACGTCATGACCGGCATCCAAACGGTAAGGGCCTCCTTTTCCACCCATTCCAGCAGTGTCGCGGCCTCCGGTGCCGCCCGCCCAGGTGTTGCCCCCGACGTGCGGGGCGTTTCTGGGGTCAATCTTTCCTTGCTTCGGTGCAGTCACATCCTTTCCACTAACTTTCTCTGTCGTGATCTAAACAAAGAAGGGGCTGTGGAATCCCGAAAATAAAACTCGTTGCACAATTGAAAGACCAAACACATTCCTGATGTTTAATAAACATGCTCCGAGGTTTGTAGCGTTCAGTGAGCGACCGCATTCATGGTAATGCCCCCAGTACTTCGACTGTCAAAATAGCCATCGCACCAGCAAGAATGTTTGGCGCTCGGGACGCCAAGCGTTTGATCCAAAGGCAAGACGAAGAGTTGGTTGATGCAAGGAAACCTTGGCGCTGAAGTCTATCTTGACAACAGGCATAGCAACGCTGAATCGTATACATCACGATTAAGGCCGCTAGCGCCGCTATTCCACAACAGTGATAAGGGAAATTGCTCCCAGCCAAAGAAACTACGCGAGGCCAGTTGCACAACAAGTTCTAACGCAATGAATTCTAGACCGAGGTACAATCGAAGTTCAATGGCTCGTTAGGACAAGCTTTGTTCATTTATGGAAGTTGTACGCATGCTTTATTGTATTGTTTAACTTCTCCAGTCCCACACGCAACCCAGCAGATTATACGTAGCACCAAGCAAAACAGATACATGCAAGAGCACGAAGATAGATATGTAGCAGTATCAGAAAAGCCTACTGGACGCTTAACGGCGCTAGCACGATTGCTTTGACAAGCACAGATACGTGACACTCGTAAAGAACATACGAATGGATGGCGCCAACAGGGTTGCTAGGCTTGGCACCGTCGCATAGTGCTGCTGTGAATTCCAATTACACCGATTAATACAATGTACGGGGGGTGTCAGGCTGCTGCAGGTTTCCCAAGGGCGAAGCTATATATAGTGTAGAGAGAATAGTTTATAGAAGTACGTCTGTTGCTCTGAGTATAAAATTTAATGTGCCCAATGCGTTTACATGATTAATAGAACCAAGATGCGTTGCAGGCAAGGTCAAACCGCCAATAAAAATTGTTTTAACTTCGCCTCACAAAACTTTTGCAGTTTTCCCATATTGGAAGTATTGGTGATAGCAAAAGAAGAGATGCGCCACACGACAGATAAGCACAATATTGAGAACAAGGCGTCCAATCATGTTTTCGGGAAATGCATTTTCAGTGGATGCAATGATTCATGCATGGGAACGGAAATTCGTTGACTGTTCCGCAGACACATGATTTGCAATACGATTGGAGACTAAAAGCATCCCGCTACTTTATGCGAGAGTTCAATGTAACCAATTTACTGAACGCAACAAAGACCAAACTAAGTAAGATATAGCCGCGATACCTCATGATTCGACTATTTTCAGCGTTAAATAATCAGTGCACTTAGTTAATGCACGCCAAATAGAAAGGAATACAACGATGTTTCTAGTACCCGGCGAGTAGCACATTTTTTATGTTTCGCTGTAAAAAATCTCAAACACGATATAGCTAATATTTTCTAAAGGAATTTCTCACTACATTTCTGTTGCAATTTTCGCACCTGAGTTTGAAAATAAATGTTAAATGTATCCGGTAGCTGAGATTTCTTGCATTCATACATGAATTTGCTCACTTCAAGACTGCACGGTTGCCATCACGAACGCACTCCGCAAATACCGAGATAGCAGCTTAAAGAAAAGTTTCCTTCTTCAAAAGTGTGTTCGAACAGCAGTCACGATCAACGGCCTTCTCACCTGCAAGTGATCTCGGTCGTCATCCGAACCGATAAGTGACCGCCATTCCGCTAGAGAGCGTTCCAGGTTCAGCAAGCCAGTCTCCCATTCCCGAACGCAGCTGCACAACATAAGTTTTCAGATATCGATCGTTCGCAAAGATAGAATCAACCTCCCATAGAAAGTAGGAATTCAATCCAGCAAAACAAATCGCGCGTACAACGAAATCACGACGTAGTAGTTGTCTGAAGATCGTGACTGCGACCATTTTTAATGCTATCGCTAACACGCAGAGCATAAGACTTCGCATTGTGTCGTCATTGGTACTGCTTGGTTTTGACAGTAAACGTAGAAGAAAAACCAACGCGCAGTTTTCCTCAACCAATCGATTTAAATCCATGGGAGAAAATTATTGAGTGAAATCTGTACAAAACAAACAATTAATTAACGATGGCGTTTCATGCTGGATCTAAGCACGAGAACCAGCCTATTAAACTTTAACTGTGCAAATCATGTGCGGGAATGAAAAGGTAGAGAGGTGATCACGTTTAAATCACACAATAACAGGTTTGTAAGCGTCGATACTGTGCAATAGGCTTTTGAAAACGTATAAAAAAATGTAAAAACAAGCGGTCACATACCCTCCACTGTCTATCGTATAAACGTTGTCGTTAGCACCTGCCGCCATGTGATAACCTGTTTCCGATGCGCTGGCTTGCCACGAAACGTAGGGAGACGTCGAGATCGAACTGTATACCAAGTTTAAATTTACTTAAATACACTAAAAACACTGACTTTTTCGTCTTTGCTTCTGAGGGGTTAACTTTTAAAAAATGTGCGATGATCACAAAAGCTTGTGTGAACAAATAAATGTTTCCGACACAAACTTGCTCAAGTGATGTGCAAGCACGTTTAATCTTGTTTGTGTTAAGCGGCGCGGCCGTGTCTCAATGTTTTAAGGTAAACGTCCTCTATATGCGAACAATATTTGTTACAGAATGTTGTTGAAATATATCTTGATCCCATGCACGTCTGGTCAAGTTGTGGATTCAGACAAAGGAGCCTCAGGCCCAAGGAAATCCCGACTGCATGACAAGAATCAGTTCGTGTGGCAAGAGTTCTAGAAATTTCGAAGACAAACCCTTGAGATGGTGCACCCAAGCAGCGAAATAACGTATTTTTTCATTTGATTGGGGTGAGCACAGTGCCGAACGCAGTACAATGCCGCATGACGGTGCGGGTCGAAATGAGATCGACGCGACAATACTGGCGGGAAAAAAACTGTTTGAATCCAAACACGGGAATCGCTCGCGCACGAAGACAAGCGTCAAGGTGCAGCAAGAACAGTACTGAAAAAGCACAAATCAACAGAGCACAAAGTAGGCGAGGTATTTGGAACCAAGAAGCACGACACTCACGGTGGCAGGGGAATGTATCTCAGCTTGTGATGCGAGAGATCGACCACCTCCAGGCTGTAGTCGGCGATTCCGGGTCTCGACCCTGCGGAGCACGTTGGGGTTCAAGCAACGGCCAAACTATTTAGTTGCAGGCTCGGTTTCCTTTTTTCGGCAGCAAGAACGTTTCTTGGGAGCAGCGCTTGAACAGATCGAACCTTTACCGGGGTGCTGGTCAGCAAGTTTTCAAACACGATTGGGAAAAAGCATTTCTATAACTTAGGGATTGCAAGAAAAGCTTTTTCCTGTCGTAACAGATCGGGAATTTCGAAGTTATTTGAGATGAAACAGACACCGAGCTCTTTGGAAAGAAATGCGCGCATATCTAAATAATATTACTAGGTCCTTCAAACAGATGCGAGCATCTACCAAACCATAACCCCCACACACTATAGGCGTACAGTACCTTCCTCGAATGCTTTCTCGGGCACTGCACTCATAGGAACAATCCGAACAACTTGATTGACAGACGAAAGCACTTTGATAGCAGGTTTGGGAGGAATCGCTTTCGAAAGGCCTCGGTAGTAGGTCCTGTTGCTGTCAAACTTCTGGCCACTTTCGATTTTCGTCCGAGGAAAGGCGTAAACCTCGTTCACCGACTAACGACAAACAACAGATTCGATATAAAACCACTCGCAATTAGTTTACGGTTCAAAGAAGCTTGCGAACGTTTGAGGCAAAGCCATGAAAATTCAGCGACGCGCCTTCATTAGGCGCAAACTATTGCCGCTTAAGCATTCTCACTCGAGTAGCATTATTCGATTTTCAAAGCCGTAAGAACTTTCTGGAATGAAACGACCCGCTCACCGTCAAATCAGGAAAGCCGACGAGACATCTCGCGTAGTTGTTATCGTCAGCCACGATCCGATTGGGCGAATCGATCGATTGCGACAGCGTTCGAGAAAGTTCGTTGGCCGCGAGGGAGCGAGCGGAAACTCCAAGCAGGTGTTCCGGCGTGTCGCTACCTGGAACGTCACGTGATCGGTGATGGGCGCGAGCGAGGGGGCAAAGGACTTGCGTGCTTTCACATCAGTTACCCTTCCCCGGGCAGAGCGCTCAAGATTCGAATATTCACATACAACCGTGATGTTAACCGGCTGCAGCGCACGGTTTCTAACTGTGTACGCTACACAAAAATATCGCGAGAAGCTACAGATGCAGGGGCGTGACGAGGTTAGATGGCGCCCGGGGCAAGGAACGAGTTTGGCGACCCATGCTCGAACCTGAGGTCTTTCGGAAGCGAATGTACTGGTAATCAATTTCACGCGGTAATCAGTGGACTGCAATCTGAGTTGAGTGAGCGCGGCACATCGTGAAGCAATCAACCGAGCTTTGACAGCTCTCAACTCTCTGTCAAGGTCTTTTGACCAACGACATCTTCAGATTAACAATTTTAAATGGTCCTTTCAATAGTAAAACCCAAACACAGCGACTGTTGCGAAGGCAACGCCTGCTGGCGATGCATGAAATGTTGTAGCAGACATAAAGTCTACTACATCTAAAATAAGGTATTACAAAACAAAACAATACTCAACAATCAAGAAGACTGGATTCACCACCAGCACTGAGAAGACAAAGAAATTCCGAGGAACATCGAAACTAGCCAAACATCAAGAAGCAAGCATGAACTACATATTGAACATGAGCGGAACCTTATTCTGCTCTCATTCCAATCACGTTCTGATAACGCTCTTATCTTCACTTCCTGCCACGACCTAATCATGTGATACGCCAGACAGGACGTGCAAATACCTTTAGGTACTTTCCATTGAATTAGGGACTTTCCAGAAAATTTGGGTATATAAGGGCCGATTTCCGCAGTCAAGTTCAGTTCGCTTGTCGATCTCGGCGAAAGAACTCCTTCGGTTGTTTAAACCACTTTGGTTTTGCATCAGAAGTAAAACGAAGCTCTGCCTTGCAGCTTTTCCTAGCTCGACGGATTAGTTGTGAGTGCTGTTGGGGTTAGCACCGCAACACTCAGCAGCTTGAGCTTCAGCTTCAGACTGGAAACCAAGTCACTTATAAAGACTTGTTTTCAGTCGACACTAGTGGCAATGTTCGAGATAATCCTTGTCACTTTGTACAATATATTGGCTTTGTCCGAGTGAAGTTCTGACACTCAGAATGATAAACTTGGCTTGTCCGAATAAATCCCTGTCATCACTAAATTAGCATTGCAAAAACCACAAAAATTGGCTTGTCCTAAATGAAATATGTTGTAAGATAATTGTCAAACGACTCCAACAAAAACTCAACTTGTTTACATAAAAAATCTGCAAGGCTGACAAAACTAAAAACGTTGAAATCGTGACTGTAAACTCGGAAACTGACGAACAAACTTTTGATTGACGAAACTCCAAACGCTGGAAACGCCCGTCACGATTAAACTAGTCAAAAGCCCTTCTCCACAACTGTAAGTCATTCATTTGACGAAGAGTTGATGTAACGACAGGTTTTCAGCTAAGAAATTTACTTTAGAGGTTTTAAAATTGTATTGCTGGTTGTAAAGACGATCCCAGAGAGAGTCCGTTTGATTTCATGCGTTGCCAAATTGGTAAGTGTTTTAATTTATAGTTTGCAAATGTCTTATTTCCAATAAAATATGACTCTATTTATACTATCAGTGTGCTGATATTTTAAATAGTATTTGCTAGCCCTCAGAAGTCTACTAGGGAGATCAAGCAAGCTTAGACTTGTGAACATCGTCCTTGATGCAGCTATGACGCGAACCCACGAACTAAAACGGCTGTATCTAAATGCAGTCTTTTGGTTTAATATAGATCAAAAGATTTGTTATAATGTCTCACTTGAGCGCGTCCCGAAACCCATGTCCACACCTTCTTCGTTGATCGGCTTCAACACAACGGGAATGATGTCGTCGTCAGACGTCACATCCAGGAGATACTTTCTGTAAATTCGCAAGTGCAATTAACTGCAGGCAAACCGCCAATTAGCATTTACCGTAAGTTAAAAGTTACTGGGGACAAAGCACAAGTTGAAACTGATTACAAAATACTGGAAAAGAGAAGAAATAAGCTTGAGTTGGGAACAAAAATCCAGGTTCTCTAACAACAAAGAGCGTAATGATCAAGCAGGCCTGGATTCCGATTGACAAGGAAATGATTGCGGTAGCAAATATATTGAGCTTCCAAAACAGCGGAATTCGCAAAAATCGAAATCGTTTCACAACATAAACCACTTTCACAGAAAACAGCCACCTGTTGCTGTCCATCTCGGTGAGCAGCCATTTGTTGAACGAAGCTACCTGAAGATCTTTTATTGTCAGCGGAACGATGACGCAATGTACTTCTCCTTCCAAAACGTTGACGTGAACGATTTTATTTCTGCAGAAAATCGAAGTATCTGATCAGGATGTGAGCGAGGGCCTATTCGCGTGTGTTCCATGGCTCCATCGCATTACAACTCTACTTGGTTGCACCTGAGGCGCCTTCTCCCTTTGCAAGTTTCTCAGTGCAGCAGTTTTAAAAATTTCTGATGATTATTAAAAAAACGCTGTGAGCCTGTGGACATCTTTAAAAATACATCTAGCATCAAAGTTTCACCTTTGTAAAATGCGGTCCAATTAAATGTAAAGAAAAACAGCACGTGTTTTGTGCCACCAGTAAAACCCTCACATCCAGACATAAAGTCTCGTAACAGTCAAGTGAAACTCCAAAATATCCGATACAGTGTCGGCTTTCAAAAAAAAGATGATCGCCACAACCTGTCTTCAGGAGCGAATCTGGCTTGTCTAAGAACCAACCAAATGTTTTTTGCAGGCCGCAAAGAAAGAGACTGAAAGGAAGCAGTGAACTCCTTGTTTTCATTTCAATTATACGAAAGTTGCAATGTCGGAGTACTGCCATCTTCACAGCAGTTTAGCGCTTTGACTGACATGACATCTTTCAATCCGTACTCGTGTTTTCACACAAGCAGCTTGTCCAACACCGTCAAAATTTTGAAGTAAACTTTATTTAGTTTGCTGTTGCAAATACTTCAACACTGATCACATCATATCCAACTCAAACACAAATTCGGAAAACTCACATGCATTGGTAACTAAGTTGGAGAAAAAACAATGCGTGACACATTTGCCGAGACAGAGTGTATAACTTAAAGTTGGAGTGTACAGACTGATACTTGCGATTTCTATTGGTGATTTTAAACCGCTACCAACTTTGGCCAACCTCATTAGTTTCCATTACAATGCGCGTGCAAAACTGCCCGAGCTTGAGTTGGAATAATTTCGAAGCTCACCCTTCTCTTTCGAAAAACAGCACGGAGCAAAAGTCCTCAGAGAGATCGGGACACATCCTGACCGTCGTGGAAGCGGCTTGGTTTCCAGTGAAGCGTCGCAACATCCCTCCTGACATGCCACTCTCTTCCATCTCGGGGATGTGGAGGCGACGGGTCGCGCCAGTGTGGGTGTCGATCAGGAGGATCAGTTTGCTCTTGATGCAAGTTCCAGGAGTAAAAGAGACAATGCCACGAAAATTCACGATCCCCGTGTTATAAAAACACTTTCAGTCGACAAAACTTTTAAGTAGTCCAAATAGCTTACAAGAAAACTGTGCGATACGGAAAATTTTTCTTACGTGCGCAGAGCACGCATAGGTAAGCCAAGCGATTTTTAGAGAAATTAACATCTGAACGCCGAAAATTGGAAAATACAAACAACAGCACACGAGTGGAGACGAATTCATTTCTTACCGGACAATTCACGTAAAAATAAGAAAAAGAAAATAAGAAAACACCAACTCACTTTTTCTTCGAACACGACCACCTGGCCACTGAGGGGATTTCCCATGGGAGCCAGCTTCACGGTCGACTGAGTCACGGCCCCGACGTTGGGAAGCACGTCATAAAGATCAACGAAGCGAATCCGGTAGCTGCCTTTCTCGGTAGCGAACAAAGCCGACGAGTTCACGATCGCCGCATAAATCGAGTCAACGGGCGAGTCTGAGTTAAAATCAGATGCTTAAACCTTTTTAAAATTTCTTGCGCAATTCCACAATATGCATGTTTACGTTCGGACACAATTCATCGGTTTAGTTCTTTGTCAAGCTTGAAACTGCAGTATTATTTTGAACGCTTGTAAAAAGGTAGCAAATGAAACGAATCATGGTCAGCAGCGAAGTGTTTGCAGGATGAGGCTTACAAAATAAGGACTTGCTATTTTTCGAAAATTTAATACAAAAGCAAAAAAGTAGAAAACAACAATTTCCTGGCGATGTGTTACGAGGACTAACTTCCGTCAAACCTGTGTAAAAACCGTTATCGAAACGACCGAAATTTCTGCCATTTACTTAGGTTCGATTGATTCCGTACTGCTTTGTCGTTGTTTTTTTCTACATCACAATAAAACATCAAGTTTTTATTCGATGGGTCACGAAACAGCGTTCTGTTAATCACTACGATAAAAACAACACAAGCCATTTGCGCACCCGTGTGCGATGTTCTTACTTTTCGTCACAGCGAGATCGGTGACAATGCTGGTGTGGTAAAACTGCGGCAGGTTCCAGTGTGCGCTTTGCTCCGTGAAATCGAGTCCCCGATCTTCGGTCCTCTCAAGATCGTATGCTTGCAGATTAAGGTATATCGGCCCCTGTCAAGTTAAACTCGTTATTTTCACATCTATCGAGAAGGCACGAATTACGTTTTTCACGTCTGCTTGAAATCGCAACTGTTAGTGCGAAAGTCAGTCGCACAAAATCTGTTACAGGTTTCAAAGGTAGGTTTTGTGGATAAGCACTTCCTTGGATAGTTTTCTTACACAACTCGAGACAGGCCCGTAAGCACGGTGGGGCGTTCAGGGGCAGTGCTCCCCTTAAACTTTGTTGTGCCCGGAAATTTTTTTATACACTTTTCTTACACAACTCGCGAAACCTTCGATGTTTCGATAAAAAAACAACTCCATTTTGTAACAAAAACTCATGAAAACCCAATAAATACAAAATCAATAGTCACGTCTTTCCAGTTTAATCTAACAACCTATCTTCGCCAGAGTAAAATGATACCTCAGCTTGATGGTCGCGTGTGTGGTGGTGACGTAACAATCGCGGCTTATTTTCTGTGAAGACGATCCACAAAAAAACTAATAGGCGCGAGTTGCGTTTGAGGCAGGGCCCATTTTTATGGCTCGTTCGGAACCAGAGAGATGTTTTAAGAAACTGTAGGTGAAGTACAACGGGCATTCCTTCCAATAAATCTGCCTCTCTTAAAACCCTCCTCAGGAATCCTTATTTTAATATACGCCACAATAAAAGTAGGGTATAATGCTACCCCTAATTTGCATACGTCTTCCTGGGACACGTGACATCCGTAATTTCCAGACCAAACTATTTTTTACTTTCATATGTCCATTGTTAATCACCTCCGCAACAAAATTGTATCTGCGCAGCAAAACGTACATATCATACAAATTTTACGCCGGGAACCACCAAAAAGGGGACTTTTCGTTTGTGCGTAGAAAGCGTCATGCACCTGTTAGATCCGCTTTTTTTCAAATCAAGTCATGGTGTAGGAAGACTCTTCACACACAAGGTATTGGTGGTCACATCTGGGCAAATAGGTTCTACACCTAAAATTGCATTGAAATGTTAACTTAGTGAGGTGTCCGAAATTTGCTACACATCAGGTAACCTGGGTAGCGTAGTGCCCATATATCCTACACAGACTTTCAGGGACATTTTTGTAAAATAACTTTGGCACCATTCCCTTTGTCTCTGAAAATCAGGAAAAGTCATGGAAGCACAGGTTTCTAACATTTTCCCAAGTATATGAAATTAACAAAAGAAAAAAACCCTGGGTCGGGGACCGCCCATGATCCTTCTTCAGCATGATCCCTGAGCAGAATAAAACAACAGCAGTTGCAGCGGCATTACCTTCACAGACATCCGGTATTTTTTAAGATCGCACTGTTCCCTGGATTGGTTCAAAATATTCCAGTAACCGGAGAGCTTTGGCGTTTCCAGCGGAAGACTGCCAAGAAAAAAACAGAGCATCAGTAGTGTGGTCTCCGTTTCACAACAGCGACCACCAAATCATTTCGACTGGTGCATGGCAGCCTTGTCAGATATTCGGAAGCTTGCAGCACCATGGTCAATCAAATCATGAAGTGGGAGCACCCTCGCAAGATCGTTTGTAAGGTTATGAGTGTTTACTTTCTTGTCGCACTAGGATCTCCGGCACGTTAGGTGGGAATCAGCGGCATTCAGATGGTAAACCTCGGTCTGGAAAGTGGAAACGAGAGGCCTGTGTTATAAGCAACATCCGGCATAGAATAACGTGTAAGAAATTCTTTCACATTTTGACAGATTTTTCCACCAGAACGCTGGGACCAGATTTACGCGCACATTGCTGGAAGATTTCAACAGCCTTTTTGTGTTACTTGCTGTCAGCATATTTGTGGCTACCGCTCAGCAGTCATTGCAAGTGGAATCGTGTTTCTGGATTAGTGCAGAACTAAAATGAATGTCGGCATTTTGCTGGGACCAGCTGTTGCTGATTGTGAGGTCTTGCGGGCAAGCAGCAGGAGACTGCGAAACTAATTTATTGCATTACGTTTGTGACTCTACATGAGGTGGGAAAATGGTCAGATCGAATTCAGGAGCGTTCTAGAACAGTTGGTAGAAAGGCTGTTTAATTTCTGAACCGCATAGCTTTTCTCCCTGAGAAAACAGACTTGTTACTTTATTTGCAGCAGTGGAAACAAAATTACAATGGATGATCCGTTCTAGGTAAAGCCAAAATAATTTCCTATCTCACTACGTGTTCGTTTACACCTCAACGTTTGAATGTGAAAGCGGGCGTTGGTTTCCCGCTGGAAATCCCATTTACTAGCTTCAAACGTCAATAAAACCTCCAAAACGAACATTTTTTGTTCTGGAACAGGTGATTTCACAAAATTATCTGCCTTTTCATGCCACGTTTTTCGAACAGTTCGGCACTTTACCGAGCTTTAAACAGTACTTTAGACCTGAACAATTGAAGTCACGCTTTCTTTACAGACTTAAAAATTTTATTGCACGACACTTTAAGCGTCACGGTCCAAAAAACAACGCGAAATCCAATATTCAGGCCTAAAATACGCAAAGTGTCATGAACTTCGAATTTACGTAATCGCGCGCGAAACCAATAGCGACGTCGTACCAAACCGCCTAGCAACAGCCATAGCGACAATTCAGCTCATACGGTTAACAGAAAGCATCGCAGAAGTTGAAATCGCGAAATAAATAACAAATATTTAACACTGTGGCATCGATGATAACGCATGTAAATTGGCCTGATCAACATGGACCCGGAAGTCACCTTCACAATTCTCGAAAAACAAAATTTGTGCTTTCTGAAGACAGGCACTGCCCCGTTTTGTGTTGGTACGAGACGCCGCCATTCGCAAAAGCCTTACTACACGGGCGGAGGAATTAGTTGACAGCGAAAGGCAGAAGAAAGTTTGGGAGCAATTATTACGGCCTGGCAAGGCGAACATCATGCGGCTTCGCTCCAACAGGGATTCCATGCTTGTGCATGACCGAGGCGAGCTGCTCCTTCGTCTCTTTGCTGTACGCGTCGAAGTCGAAGACGTTGCGCACCACGTTGGCCAGACCTTCGTCGGGGAATTGCTGCAGAAAAAGTGAGGGTCGGTTTTCAAACCTCGACAAAGAAGCAAACTATTCCCAGCATGGGCGTCGGAAGGATTTTTCCAGGAGAAAAAGGGTTTTCCAGGGAGGGGGGAAAAGTGATGAAATTTCATTTTACCCACGAAACCAAGAAAACAACCCTTAATAGAAAAATGTCAAATTTCAAAACCCAGGGTGGGGCCAAGATTTCAGTGCTGCAGTAGACGCGAAGCGATTGAGGTTGTCCGGCACTAAGGAATGCAACGAACCGAAGTGTTTGCTAAATTGGACGCTTTTCACATGAACCGTTGACTTACTCGTGAACAAATACAATAATATTACGAGATCGCGCAAAGTGCCCAGAAAACAATATCATAAAGGAGCTTTGCTACGAACGGCTGAACAACTCCTGCCTATTATTACAGTACCAGAGATCACAGCCTTAAGCAAAGGCGTTCACCTCCAAGTGCTTGACGATGTTGACCACTTCTCGGGTGGAATAGGGATATGAAATAAGGCCGCGGTCGGCCAAGTCCCTCAGCTCCCCGAAGGCGGCCACCAGCTTGCGCAAGGACGACTCGGGGACATTGGCGCCGTACTGACGCAGCATGTCGAGTTCGGAACTGACGCTGGGGTTGTCGACCGCGTGGCAGCTGAACATGTCGCCTGAAATCGAGAGCAGTAGACTCGTTTTATAGTTACACCCAGTTTCGAAATCCAAGCGACATAACATGAATCGTTGTGAACGTTGTTGCAATTTACCGAAGGAGGGCGGTCCCTTTCATCGACCAGTTCCAAAGGTCAGAGCGTCACGTCAACGATTTAAACCACAACAAAACACGATTACACTTCGCTCGCAACACATGTGTTTCGACACTTGCGCACGAAACACAGCCCACCCATCGCTCCGAAGAAATCGTTTCCCAGAAAGGGGAATCCCGGTCGATTGGCAAGGACGAACATCCTGAATCCGGGATGCATGAGGATCACTTCCTCCGATGAGACCGAATTGGAAAGATGTGACATTTCTGATGGATCTGTGTGGAAACGCATGCATGCAGGGTTACAGAATCTGTCGCAAAAATATATTTCAAAACAAGGAAATACTCTTCAGCAGCACGAGCCACTTTAAATAACTAACATATCGCAAGGTATGTATTGGTCACATTCCGATCATGTTGCGGTGTTTGTGTGGTCAAGTAGGAACGTCAATCCCGAAACACTCTCCATCGGAAAAGTGATTCGATCTGACAAATTTGAACGGAGCAACACATTCCAAATATATTTCCTGCAGTTGAAAAAGCACCTTAGTTCAAGTTTAGGTTCAAAACTTTGTAACAAGGACAGCCTGTGAACTGGTGATCTCCCAACACACTCTGAATGAAAGCGAAATAAAGAATATTCTGTCGGGGCCCACAGGCGTGAACATTCACACGAAAACATCAAAAACACTGAGGCCCATGATGTCATGACTATTGCAGTCGACCACCTGTCACGATCTTCCTCCCATCGGCCAGAGTGGCGCGCCCGCTCTCGAGAAGCGCTTTCAGGACGCAGGTCACGTGAGTCGGGGCCTTATCGGCTTCGTCGACGACCAGGGCGTGGCCGAGTCGCACGGCCCGGACCAGGGCCGAGTCTTCGTAAATGATCACGCCGTCTTTGACGGTGGGCTGGACCGTCAGGCTCTGAACAGTGGTATCTCTGGTGAAAAGAAAGAAGTGTAACGCAATTGCGACAGAGCTTGTTCGATTTACTAAACTCCAGGTCATTTTTCCCACCTGTGCAATTGCAAATACTCTCTTGGCTTGTTGAGCAAATGCAAGAAACGGTCGACAATCTTGTTCTTTCCCACTCCCTGCACACAAAGATAGCAGTGCGTGCGCGTTTCAAACTGTCAAATGCAACGATCGCCAGCAAAGGAGCTGAAATCACCAGACGACGTGGCACCGTTACGAGAGAAGTAAAAGAGAGAAGATGTTTGTTTAATGCAAAAGTGCTAGCGAAGCGTAAGAATGTGCGTGGTTCAAACCAAAAAAAGGCTTTTTAACGTTGAGCTCGCGTCTTGGAAACCGGAAGAACGCACTTGATTTCCGACGAGAAGCAGATGTTCTCCCAGCAGGTAGTCCTGCAGCATGTCGCGCATCACCGCCAGATGCTGAGCGTTGTCGTAAAACAACGTGTTCGGGATCTTTGCAGCGGACGACGTCACTTCCGCTCCGTTTTCGGGGCCGTAGACAGGACACGCTTGATCGCCGATGCGCAAAATTCCGTCATCGACGGAACCTGCAGAGAATTTGAAACATAACAAAACAGGATCCCAGAGGAAGTTACATTCGAATGAGGCGCACGCGTGCATTTTAAAACAAGCTGTTTGTCTCCGGAGTAGCAGTCATTGACATAATCCCTACTTCATCATAAAACAGCCAACGAAAAAAGCTGGGGAACTTTTAATGGAGTTCAAGCTGTGGAACTTTTAATGGAGTTTTAATGAAGGAGTTCAACAGATCACCGGTCACGTCGTCCGTGACATGGAAGTGTGGGATGACTGTGCTAAAAATAAAAGCTTGAACTCTTGCACAAAAATTGTCAAAACTTGTGTTCTCGCAGTTTAGAAAAAACCTCAAGAGAGAAACAAAGTTTAAAGCAACACTTAAACTTTACTTAAAGGGCTCATTAAGTGCTATCTCTGCAAGTACACGTTCCTTTCTAAATCAAAATATGCCAGTCCGTGACTGCAGCATGCAACATCTTTCGTCTCGTTGCCACCAACAGCCAACAAAGAAACAACAACAGTTTTTACACATGTTCGACGGCGGCACAGACAAGCTGCTTTCTACTGGCACGTTGCTTTGCTCAGATAAGATCAGTCGTCAAATGCCGAAAACCAGGTGCCAAGATTTCTCTGTATTATTTTGTTATAAGAACCAGCGCAGAGAGATCGCAACCGTACACGAGATGTCTTGCAGAGTGAGGTTCTTGACAAGTGTGGCTTCGGGAGGCAGGCCGCTCTTCTCAAGGGCCTCGCAAAGAGCGGCGCGGGCGGTGTGCGGGAGGAACCTGTGTGAAGATAAGGTGGTTGGAATCATACTTCATTTAAACACATTTCAAAGCAAAACAACCCATCATCATCCAAGCGTTCCAGACTTTATACGGAAACGCGCAGAAGCTGCGAACCTATGGTCACCTGCTTGCATAGGCGTAGCCAGGAGGGGGCCAAAGGGGCCATGACCCCCAAAAATTATAGCATGTCTTGTCGTTTTGTGCCGCGAGACGTGGCGGTGCCCCAAACCAAATACTGCTGCTTGCTTAAATACAAACTATTTGGCCCTCCCAAAAGTTTGGGCTACTGTAGTTACGCCACTGCCTGCTCGCGAGGTGTACGTGCGATTTGAAACTCCAGCAGAAGTTTCTACAGGACAATAGTTCATCAAAAAAAGCAGACCGACGCGATCACTCAGAACGGGGCACCGGTCGCAAACAGTTAGTGATGTTCCTTGCCTCGACAAACAAGCGCGATGAATCGCGTCCGATATCAGCTTCTTGTGGTCGGCCCCATCACCGCTCGCGGCCATGCGTCGAGCTACACGTATCAGCTGCCTGGTGGACAGTGAGGCGGCGAGCGACTGCGCCGTGGCGTCCTTGTCGGAACGCAGTCGCTGGCACACCTTGAGCAGTCCTTTCACATCAGACACTCTCATCCCCGGCACCTGCGCGGTATATATCGCAGAGTAAACAGAGGTTTGTTGCAGATAATTAAGACACAGCGAACGTCCAAATGAAGTCGCGACTCCTAAACGTCACTCACCAGCTTTTGGATAATCTCGGTCTCGTGCTGCCTGCTCAGTGGCGCCATGTGGTGGTACATGAAAAGCATCAGCAGCTCCGGATTGAGCCATTGCTGCGCGGACGATCCGGGCTTGGGTGGTTCCGCAAGGGCAACGATCCGGAACGAAGGATTAATTCGATGCACTGACCTGCTCGAAGTCACGGTATCAATCAACGTGAAGAGAATTTATCCTCGCAAATGTTGTTGGCTCAGCAGAGAAAACAATAGTGATTACATCGAAAACAAGCGAATACAGCACAGTGCATAGTTTCGACATTCTTTATCTCTAACCGATAACCAAACTTTTGCAAATAATCAAGGTGTCTATGACGGAAGGCATGGAATATATTTGCATATTAGTAACCATCCCACGGCTTACTTAAGATACCTTAAGTAGGTCGTAGTCAACCTAACGTAGAGACGGGACAACTGCGTTCTTCGCTGCTCTTTCTCAGCAGAAATTAAACTCACTTCGCTTTCATGTCCTCGTCGCTATTTCCAAGCTTGTGCTTCATTTCGTCATACTTGTCATGACGCAACAATCGCGTTCCGTCATGAAGAGTGATTTCGCGGTCGTGCACCAGCCTGCCAGCGAAAAGCCATACTGAAGAGAGACGTCGCGTTTTTGCATGATGACGTCATCACGATCAGTGGCACACGGTGTTTACCAGAGGCGCCCGACATGTTTTGATTTCTGCAAAGTTTTCTACCGCGAACGAATTTTTGGCGACAGTTTCCATCAAATGACACCAACCTCTGCAAGACTGACAAAGTTCCGGGGTTGACTCGATTCAGGCCGTCAAGGACAGCGAGGCCTCCTTCCAGGGCCGCTTGCACCAGGGGCGAAAGTCGCCATTCGGTGTCACCGTTGGGCAGAGTGTAACGCTGCTGGAGAAGATCCCTCGCCGTCATGTCTTGGTACATGAGCACGGGCTCAGTGCGGTAGTTTAAGAGCCTGGAGAATTCGCGAAGCAGGCTCGTCTTCCCACATCCCTGGACAGAGATCGCAACGAGAGCTGTTGTTCAGGACCAAACAGCGAGCATCGGAAAATCATAAACCCTTCTTCATTTCAAAACGTAAGATATGCAGTTTTCATCACACATAGCGGTGGTGGTGCTCGATTTTCCTTTACAATGGCCCTTAGCAAAACGGGTTTGTGCTCAGTGTTACGTGTTGTGCTCAGTCTCTAAGAAAATTTGACATTGAGCAAATATTTCTTTTGGTGAGCAGAAACTTGCGCAAACATGTAGAAACGCAACCAATGCAGCGTTTCAAGCGGTAAAAGCGCTATGCGTAACGTATACGATATTAAATCGGAATGTTGCAAGTGCGCGAGATTGGGATATCACTGCGCAAATGCTCTGGCGGTACTGCACATTTGCGCAACTTACAGGGAACATTGTTTGTGCTCATATTTTGGGGGATACCGGCTTTCAGTGAGCGCCAAATCTCTCAGCTAGAGCCTCTGTTGAGAAGCACTGAAGCGTGGAGGGTTTATGAAAAATGCGCTTTATGCTGAAGTTTTGCAGGCGCTTGATCAAAACTTCAAACTTTGTGATTCCGATCATAATTTTTCCATTGAGAAGTTGCCTGCGAGGACGAATAAATCGAACGAAATGTCGCCAACAAAACAAACAGGATGCGAACCTTTCCTCCGATAATGCACATGTCCATCGCCGAATGCGACAAGACCACGTCGGCCAGCAACCGCTGATGGTACGAAGTGGCGACGAACAGATCGCTGTCGCTTGACCTTGCTACGTGCGATCCAGCCTTCACCTGCGAAGACCGAAAAATTTTTACAATGACCGAAACAATTTAAGTTAATTCAGTCAGCAATATAGACTAATGAATAGTGTTACGGCAAGTTTCAATATTACTATGGTACAAATGACCCAAATGTCTCAGCAAAAAATAACAGATAAAGTACTGAAAGCTTGAATCACGGGGAAACCGAAAGAAAGCGTGTTTTTATTGATTGTGTTATCTTATCTTGTTTATTTTTGTGCTTTTTTTGTGTGTGTCTGTTTCCCGAATACAATGAGTGAAAGAATAACAAATTAATGGCAACGCGATGCGGGCACTTCCTGAATCGGACAACCATTCACAGTATAAGATATGTACCTTGACTGGGTGAGACTTGTTGTTGAGTGAAATGGTAGCGACGGCTTCGTTGTTCTTGCAAGAAACCGACTGGAGAAAAAGCTTCGCGTCTGACTTTCGCGACGAAATGTCAAATTTCTTCAAAATCAAATTTGACTGGTTAGACTCATCAGCATGCGCTAAATAAACCGAACCAAGACGCAAACGAAACAAAACCTGGTATACCTGGTACGCGTCCTCCACCGCTTGCGTCCCTTCTTTGTTCAGTAACAGATGGTAGGGGTACAAGCGTGACATCAGATTTGCCAGGGGGTAATCCGGAACCTAAAATATCGCGTGTAGTACTGCGGCAGTTTGGGGCAAAAGTCGTACAGAGAGCAGAAGTTTTTAGATTTTGAGAAAAATCGAAGCTTGACAACGACGTCGACTTACCAGTTCAAGAATGAACGAAACGCGCGACAAGTTTTCGAGTGGGAAGTCAGGCAATCCCAGGCTGGCCGAGTCTGAAGTGACCAGGGTGCTGCCACAAGACAGCACCTGAGCCAGGATGTTGGAACTGACCGACGGTGCGGTCGCGTATATGTCGTTTAGTTGATCCTGGTCAAAAGAAAGAACAAGGTTCAACCACACAACTCCCGTTAACATTGTCTTGTGGAAGAGTTTCTTAGTTGCCTAGGGGTCACGGCAATGCACACTGCATGAAAAGAAGATGCCGAAATTCGCACCAGACTGGATTTTTTCCATTATACGAACTGGCTTGCCGCGATTTCTAGGAAATGTTTTTTTCCGAAAATCCCTACACTTTAACAAATCCCTAAAACGATACCTTTTATTTAAAAAAATAAAGCAGCATTGAGTATCTAAATATTGACAATTCAAATTTGTGTTAAAAATCTGAGAATGTTACCGAAAATTTATAAAAAAAAACTTCAAAAGAAAGCGATGAGTTCAAGAGGCTGCTCTTCAAAAGACAAAAGTAAAAAAGAATACCGTGAATTAAACGATTATTAGGCAGTGGCTGCAGCTGATCATCAGCCAGTGATGATGCAGCGCAATGGAGTGCTATTGTACCAAGCCAGTCTGACCAACCGTCATCTTCGGTAGCTTCAAGAGTAAAGTTAAGGTGACGCGCTCATCCGCGAACCCAACATTGAAGAACACGTACAATAAACAGATATTCCGCTCAAAATATTTGGTCTAGAAACGGACCCAAGTTGCGCACTATAAACGCATGCCAATTTACGCGAAAGAAGCTGTATAAGGTATTGATTGCAAGTTGATACTGGTTTCGATGAAAATCTGCCCAAACAACAACTCGTACACTGAATGAGATGTGGTAGATATCTCTCGCTTGAAAACGGGAGCGCAAAGGAGGATCAAGCGGATGTCCTCTGTATTTCGGGACGGGCAAACCCAGGGCGAATATCCTGAAGTCCTCGCTCACTCGCACAATTTGCCAGCTGTCCAACGTTTCCTTGGAATGCTCCTGCGCACAAAAATAAACAATATTTGCCATCTTTCGTTTCAACAACAGTGTAAAGCAGTGGTTCTTAATCTGGATTCGATCGAACCCCTACGATTCGACAGAGCGGTTTTAGGAGTTCGACGAAGATCATCTGAAACATGACTAAAAGCGTAGTTATATCACTGTATAATTAAATATACACTGTTGATTGATTTCATTTCAGTAACCCATTTTTACTTTCTGTTATACTGGAAAAAATTAGGTTGAACAAAAGCTTGGAAAACTACTTAAGGGCTCGGCGTGTTTGTAAAGGTTAAGAACCACTGGTCCAAAGGAACTCTGTATCTTGGTTATCGCGTCAGTCACTTATTTGGGCACATCCGAAACTTGGCTAAAGCGAACGTATGCTTTTTTATCTTGAAAACATTAGTCAATGGAACATGGAACACTACACGTTGCCTGTGGCAGCATTCGCCTCAACCCGGGTACCAAGAAGACTATTTGCTCCACATGTTACCGACTGTATTCAAAGGAATTAGTGCCCCTCTCAATAACCAGCTGTACAAATCGAATCGCAGATACGAGACAATAGAGCAGGTGACGTCAGAACAAAAGACCAAATGCCTTCGTTTGCCAGCAATCCTACGCAATAGTGCCGCTGTTAGTCGTTAGCATGTGGAGCCAGTTAGATCTGAAAACAGTTTAGCTGTTTATCCAGATGATGCTTTCTGGACATTTACACCTTTTCTAAACGTAGCACCACTAGCGGAACCACTACACAAGTTTCGATTCGTCAAACAAAATGTTTGTCCCAATGATGCATTGGTTGGTGCATCCAAAAAACTACTTCCGAGCTGCAAGGCTCATGAATGCAACCAAATGATCTACATCGGTTGGATCTCATTTCACAACTGCAGAAATTGCATTTCGCTTTAAAATACAAAAAAACTGTAAAAAACAAAACCATTAAACTACAGCCGAAGACGGTTATTTCAATTTTTTGGACAAACACAGAAAATGGACGGGTAGTAAAACATCAGTTCACGTTCACGGTAGTTTTTGGAATTTTTGCATAAGTAGTCTGCGTCTCGTCTGATCTTGTTACAGTTCAGAAAAAAAATAGAAGTACACAATTCTAGTCTTGGCACACAGCATAAAGTGGCGCATCTTGCTCGGCAAATCATTAGGCGAGATAACCTGATCCGAAATGGATTTCGGAATCCTATATGGAAAAAAATATTGCTGTTCGTGGACACAACTTGTAGGCTAGCCTTGATGGTCGAACGAACTGCCTGTTGTCTACTGAAAATAGGAAAAATGAAAAGAGCAAATGTAATCGGGCTCTTACCTAAAGAAACTGATGAAAGAGTGAAGACAGCAGCTCAGAAAACAGCAGCTAGGTAAGCAGTTGCAACGTACCTGTAAAAGCTCGTCGTATCGCTTAGGATGCATTAGAAATCTCCCATCGTCGAGTTGCATTTCGCGATTTTCCAGAAGGTTGTTCAAAGCCGGCAGCACGTTTCGCTCTGCTTTCTCCACACCTTCCAACACCAACACACGTCCTTCTGTGGCGGCCCGAACCGCACACTGCGAAGCATTGTGCGTCGTTTAAAATGTAATCAGCGAACGATGAAGACAACGGTTGCCCACTGTCACAAAACGCGGCTTACGCTATATGAAAATACCTCGATCCAAGATTTTAATCATTCTATTTATGTGTGATATAACCGGATTCTTTCCAGTCGCGGCAAAACAAGAAAGATAATTTTCTTGCTCACAAATTTTTCGCTCTCGTTTGCAAAAACGGTAGGAAGAAAAATCAGTCCCAACCAAGTTTTCAGTAATTTGCTGTTTGTAATTTAAAAAAGCGCTCTTAGGCAACTGGCAACTCAGACGAATCGATCAACAGCAGCTAATGCTCAAACATGTGGCAAACACAACCAGTTTTTCAAGAAGGCAACTCAGTGAATGACTTCAAGGTAATCATTTCAGAGTCACTTGCATAAAGCACTGTGTCGGCCTTGTGTCAAGAAATACTGAAGAAGCCATTTGACGAAGACAGTGCAACATGTGCTTCAGTATACATACAGGTCACGGCTAAAATGCGAGAAGACTTTCAGGGCTTGCTGTGCAAAAATGTTTTCCCCATGAGTGTGACACCCGTATCATACACCTGCGCAAGTTTGTAGAATTCGCCCATGCAGTGTTGAGATACGATTAGTTTTTCAGACAATTTAGAACTGCAAAAAATAGGCTGCGGTTTACCTAAACACTACATCCTTAACAGTTTTTTTTTAAGAAAACTGTTAGGTACCCGGTATGGACTTGTAGGGACCCGATTTCTCTGATTCTAGGGACCCGATTTTCTTTGATTCTAGGGGCCCGATGACAATTTTCTGATTCTAGGGACCCGAATCGGGTCCCTAAAACACCTTAAAAAAAACTGTCCTAATTACCATGACGTTTCTTCATCGGGAAAAAAGTGCTGCGGTAAAAAGTATCACAAATCACAAGTAAAAACATTAAGATGGTAAATTTCAGTAAGTGGGCTTTGATTCTATGACTTTGAATTTCGGAATAACTATTTCTGTCTACTTCAGATAAAAATGATGAAAAAGTCAGTAAAACATTGAAAAAACACGAAAATGTACTGCTACACAAAAAATCACCAATGTATATCGGATTCCTTACAAAAATCTTGAGATGAGTGCTACTACATATCATGAAAACATAATACTAGCAGACTCCTGCCATCAACGAAATGAACATCCGGCTGTGCAATGAAAAACGTCTCCACAATCAAGCACGTTTAAAAAAAACAAATTAACTCTGACATCTTTTTAGATAATAACAATGACCTATTGTGTCAATTGAGAAAAAGGCATACCTGGTCAATATAAAAAGATGTTCCACCTTTTATTTCCCGGCGTTGCTTCAAGTCACTCTCAGTTGTGTCACGTGACAAGGCAATGTACTCTACTTCTCGTCTTGTTAGTTCCTGCAAAAACGTGCAAGCTTTACCCAAAGTAGGCTTTGAAAAACGCCATAATTGGAAAGAAAAAATACGATGCCAGTTTTCAAGGACCTGAAAATTAATACAACTGGAACACATAGATCTTAACTAACATGTTGCTCATGTAATTTGCACTGAAAACTTTGCATTTTATTCCAGTGATCTATAGTTCTTGGTTAATGTTTTGTGCGTGTCATAGTGATCTATACTTTAATTTGCAACATTGAGATATGTGTTTGCAAGGAGTCCTTCCTTCTCCAACCCAATAAGATAAAGTAAAACCTTTCGTTTCAGTGTATTGAAACAATTGTTGGTACACATGGGACACCAATACTATTGAAAAAGTGTTTGTACAATAGTTTTTTGATTTCCTGCAGATTTTATCATTTTTACCTTCACCTGAAGACTTAAAGCCTTCAATAATAATACATACAACTTCAGACATTTCTAATAATTTCAAAAACAAATATGACATATCTTATGAATAAACACAAATATTTCTCTACACAGTGCTTTTTTACAAATAAAAACTGATGCGAATTTCCAAACGATCATGGTTCATTCACTTTGCATACATTGTTATAATTCAAAATTATTTGATACTGAGTCAGCTTGTATCAATAAGGTACAAAAAAGCATGAGTTATTTGTAAAATACTATACCAACTAATCATGCAATCATTACTTCATTCAACCACAACAACTATTTAATAATTTAAGCACAGTTTATCAAATGACTTTTAATATACTCTCACCAAGTACTGCATGGCAATGAGCCTTTTTAAAGGTCCTGGTGGTCCAATCAGAAATATGTCCTGACCAAGCAAATCTTTTTGAGCCATCCACCGCAAATGCCTGATCACTGACTGGGGTAACTCTCCATTTTCAGGCACTTCAGTACATAAATAAAATATAATTTTAAAATTTGATATGACCAGACTTTACCTTGAAAACATCTGCAGTCTCCACACCAATATAGGACAGTTTCTGTTGTGATACAATGAGAATCAATGAAGACTATAGTTCAAACTGTAAAACTGCAAATCAGTGGCTCTTAACTGGAGGGTGCACCACCACAGGCGGGCATCAAGAAATTTTCCGGAGGAACAAGCCTTTGTGCGCCCTACAACATGGAAAATTTAATCAATAATTATTTACCAATAAATAGAATTTAGTTTTACAGCATATCTCAAGTCAGGGGTCTTGAAACAAAGGACATATACTTAAATGAGGCGTGGTAGAAAGATTAAGAACCACTGCTGTAAAGTCATGATTGATCAGGTTGCTTGGCATAATTTCATCAACAAATTAAATGTCAGCAAAAAATGCATATTTTAAACAAGTTGAGTTTGAACAATGCTGTCTCAGACCTGACTTAACATTGTACAATCTTAAAATTTTGTGAACAACAACTCACCAAAAGCATATGGTACATACTCTGGATTTTTGGGGATTTTAATGGGTACTTGTAAGCCTCCAACTGAAATAACACCATCTGAAAAATATTTTCACTGATTAATTATGCTCCAAAGCCTTCCATACATTTTAACAGTACATTTTAATTATCAATCAACCTGAACAACCTGGCTTAAGTTACACAGCAAGAAATATTGCTTCAAGCTTGAAATTATTTTTTCCAAGTAATAATACAGAATAATTGCAAACTCAAAAGCTATGCAAAATCAGAGCAAGGAACAACAACATAAACGCCTATGACGTAAAAGCTGTTAATCCAGAAAAACTACTGTATTTTATGGGCCATTAGGCGCACTTGCAATTTTTTAATGTTAGCTGTTCTTTCTTCATGCATAAGGCGTACCCGATTATAGAGTGCAAGATGGAAGATTACATACAAGGGCGTTTAATCTGCCACACATGCCTAAATCTGCTAGACATGAAGAGAATAAACTAAAAGCTGTGTGCATGTTTGATTTGATGTGCACCAATGTAGTCAGGAGTCTCATGAAGTAATACACGTGGGTCTGTGCACAGTAGCCTCACAGTGTAATACAATCTGTGTTTCAACATTAAGGTATGTGCTAGCTACTCGCAGAACCACATATGCTGCTCATTGCAATTGTTGTTGGTTTGTTACATAACACAATGGTGTGTTTACAAAAAAATCAAAATTTGCAATTGAATAGATGGCGCCATTTACCACATAAACTGGTCCTAGGTGAGAAACAAGATTCGCACATTATGCGCAGTGCATTAAGGCGCACTTTCCAGTTTTGAAAAAATTAAGGGATTTTAAGTGCGTCTTATGGTCTGAAAAATACAGTAACCTCATTAAATGTTGACTCCAGTTCCACACTACCACTTTGTATGATGTATTATTCACATATAGTAGACTCCAGCTAATTCACTGCTCATTCTAATAAATCAAGTGCTGTTATTTTTGCACCCTTTTTGGTACATATGCACCACATGCATGCTTTTAAATGTGCTTCATTCCATGAATTTTTATGGCAATAAAAATAAAATTTTGAATGTTCAGTTTATGTCATTGTTTCTTTCTTGAAAGGTAGTGTCTATTTTGCCTCATGAGGCAAAGATACAATGGATTAGGGTTTAGGATTAGGGCTAGGGTTTAGGGATACGATTTACAGTTAGGATTTAGCCTACAGTTGACACAACACAGAAGCTGCTAACAGCTTGGTAGCACTAAAACCATGACAAAACTAATCCATCGGATGGAACAATTATAGAAATCATGGTCAAAATGAGCTAGTCATGTGTTTCGAACTTGTCATGTGACCACTTAAGCCAATCATGTCTGACTAACAGCAAAATAGCTCCAGCAGTGCTTTTGTGTCATGAACTAAAATAGACTATGCCTTCTTATAAATAACAATTCTGTTTGGTTTCATAGATTACAAGATACCTAAGTGATGTAGCCCTTAAATAACTTTGAAATTCCTGTAGCAATTTTTTATACTACTTAACTATTTTCTTGTCACTAAACAGGGTTGCCAGATGAAAATTTCAATGAAAGGCCAAACAGTTCAAAAAAAGGCCAGAAAAAAAGCAAACCAATTTTAGGCCAGAAAAAATCCAAACTTTGTTCGTGGTATTGCTACTCTTTTGTCATAAAAAACACTTGAATCATAAGAATATCACTAGAAATTTTCTTCAGATTGACATTAAGTCTTGCTTAGTGTTTTACTGGAGCTCATTATTGATGTTTCTCTAACTTTTCATGGTTTGTGAGATTGCACACTTTGGGTATGGTAATGCCACAATTTACAAAATGATCCACTGCAGCTTTCTGCACCCTACAAAAGGCTTCTCCCATTCACTCCTATACTTACAACCAGAATCATAAAAGCTTTTCCACTTGCGTGATGTCATTGTCGCATTTCTATTGCAGACCTGTCTGCTAGCCTTTGAGCCTTTATCAGTACTTATAACACACCACACAGCGTATGCATTTTCAGTAATTTCATAAAAGAATTATTTCAAATCTTAATTCTCTAAAATCTTACTAATTTCAGAAGGCAGGTGTTGGTCAAGATAGCATTTATCACAAAAATTTTTCAAAAGTGCTGCCTAAAAAATGGAAAAGTAAATATTTTTACCAAGGAAAATTTTTTAGCATAAAAGGGATAAAAAGCCAAATAAATTTTTTAAGGCCAACCAACTTGGGACAAGACCAGATTTCTAAAATTTGGCCTAAAAAGAGACCAACCTGGCAACCCTGTCACTAACGTAAGGCTATTGTTCGTTCCAGGGGCATACCAAAAGGATAAAGAGATTGTAATGCATCAACTGACATGTTATTCGCACCAAAAGTTAAAATGCACACAAAGTTCAGATTTTAATTTTTAGCATAACATTGTGGCCCAGAAAAAGTGGATGCCATTTGTTTGCTCTTCATTCTTTTAGGAATAAATTTAGAAAGTTTTGCAAAACTTTTTCATAAAGTTTGAATGTAATGGTTGTGAAAGTATTATTATCTTGATGTAACTTGACCTCAGTACACCACTGGTCAGTTCTTAACATCACATATAAAATTATCTTGTTCCTTACACTGAAAAACAAAACTCATACTGTATAACAATAAATTGATAGATTCACATTGGAACTTGAACAAAAACCAACACGTTTTATAAATTGCTAATGATATATTCTGTATAACAAGAACCACCTGCAAATATTTTTCACATCAGATTTCATACACCAAATTATTTTGACTAGATTGCTAGTTAGGTATATTGGTACTTACTAAGGTTTGCAAATTTTCAATGAGGTGGGCACATCTTTTCTTAACTAATAAGGTAGTTTAATCATAGCTAACAATAGATATCATCAAAAATTATCATGTAAATGCAAGTCAAATCTTAATGCCAACATAAACAGTTTAGCTGTGCACACAAACACCATATGGTAAAACAGATAGCTATGGCACTTGTGATATCATCAAAATCTGTCAGCAATTTTTGTACTTCAGCTATATTTACAAATGGATTAAGGTGTTTTTTTTCACTGAGACATTTCAGTCATTTGTCTCATTTAGTATTAAAACTCACCGTAACAGTATATACTATCCTACCTTTTTGGAGATTATGACCGAATTGACTTAATTCTTTTGGGAAATTTCAAAAAAATTTGGTCTATAACCAAAAAAAATAATACTGCGTAAAATACAGAAGTTCTATTTCAGCATGGCCCCGTTAGCAATTTAGTTTTGATTTGTTTTTGTAGATAAAATTTGTAAGGTATCAGTTTAAAGAATAACATTATGTAACTACAACTTATACTATCTTGTTGCTAATGGCACTTAACTTTGTATACTACCTTGTTTCTAATCACATCGAAGCTGAAATAATTGCCTTTTCCAAACACAATTTTAAACTATAAACACAATTAATCACTGTACAAAAATACGTGCTATACATCAAGTACTAAGCATTCTTCACTCACTGCCTTAACAGTCCAAATGACTACATACATAGTACCAGGGTTTTTTTATAGTGTGTTAGGGACCTGATTTAGGTCCCTGGAATCAGCGAAAATTATCATCGAGTCCCTAGAATCAGAGAAATCAGGTCGCTGCTGGTCCATACCAGGTACCTAATATTTTCCTTAAAAAAACCCTGATAGTACACTGAAATTAGTTGATGCAACATTGCAATTTGAGCAAAAAAAAATTTTATCTAATTCTGAAATTACCATGCTTTCTTCGTGCTAAAAAGAGTTGCCTGTTTTCTTCATCCAATATACCACTTAAACGTTTAATTCTACGAATGGATTTTTCAGATTTAATCATAATTCGAAACATGGTGCTTATCAAAACACTACTGCAATGACAAAACATAAAAAATTAAATCACATAACAAAATTTAACATTACATAAGACCACCAACAATAACATCTTTGTCTGAATTCCAGCTAAAACATTTTAGGACAATGATTCCCAATGCATGGGTCGTGATATATCAAAAAATGGGTCACACCAAGACGATCCAAACCTGGGTTGTATATTTTCAGCTTTGCTACTGCTTGTGTGTGTCTGTCTGTAGCATAGGTATTTGAGAAGTGAGTAGATTCGTGACATTGAAAATGAACTTAGCAACATACTGCCAAAATCCATCCACACAGTCATTATTTTTTTCATACGCTGTTTGTGGTGTTCACCACACTCAGATTTGGGTCACGCTCAAAAAAGTTTGGGATCTGCTGTTCTAGGAAATACATATAATGCAATATGCAAGTTAAGTGCCTTGTAAAAGATGAATATCTATTAGATCTTGTTAATGGATGTATAATGACAAACCTGGTGTTGCAAAAACAGATATTTTACTGAAAGCAGTCACACCATAATGATGGCACAAATAATGGTATTGCGTTTGCAGAAAGAGATATATTGCAAAACATGTTTGTTTTTGAGTTGGACAATTTTTGACAAGGTGAATTTCACAATGGTTGAAACCTTCACGGAATGGCTAAAGCCATTGTGAAAGTTAGGAATTAAAAGCATCTTAACTTTTTAGAATTACATGCTTGTGTGGAGGTAACATTAATCTCCCATAGGAATTTATTTTACCATGGTATTTTTAGGCTTCTTCATTGATTTTTTACGTGGTAACATCATCGTAAATCTATTTTCAAGATCTACCAGTCCTGTCACCACAGGGGGCTTAGCCCCCCCAGACAAAGCTCCCAAGACCTCCCAAAGTGAAACATGAAACACTATAATCAGTTGAATATTTGTCAATTTTTTGATGCCAAGCCCCCTTGGATAAACCCAAAGCCCCCCACAGAAACGCAAAGCCCCCCTATTGAAAACTTTCTGGCAACAGTTCTGAGATCTACTCAGGCAACGGTTGTGAGATCTACCCAGATGGATATCTGTGTTTTATATCCACATGTTACATCATGTGGTATTTGCAATACATCTGATAGAGTGGATAGTATTAGGAGGTAGTTCAGTAGAAGGTAGGACTAAATTACTAAGGGCTTAACATTTTATTACAAAGGGTTCACCTTGTGACAACAAGCTGAGTAAGTGCTGAGCACTTTTTGAGAGTTATTATATTAATGCTAATTTCTTAAAACACCATGTAATTAATGCCTAAAGAAATGCTTCATTTAATAAATATTTTAACATGTCATAAGTGTTAATGTAGCTGATGAACTGATGGTTTGAGTATTGTCATTCTAATAAATATTTCGTGTATTACACCAGTACTGGTTTTATGAACTGATTTGCATTAAGCGTGATGCATAATTGTGAAGTAAGTTTGAATGAAAGTTCAGCTAAATTGTAGTTGCTGTACTAAAACAACCAGCACAAAAAAGATATTAAAACAAACTCTTTAAAATTAAAAATTACTACGTGTTAGGTGGTCACCCTGTACACATTAAATCATAAAAATCTAATTTAAATTAAAAAATCAGATTTAAATTTAAAAAATCCAAATTTTTGATTCTTTAAAAAATCATGATTTTTATTAACCCTGAGTTAGCATTAGGGCTATGGTTAGCATTAAGTTTGGGGTTAGGTTTTAGGTACTATGTTACTATCAAGCCTACTGCATTCTCATTGTGTGTTACCATCACGTTACAAGAGGTGGTTGAATAAGGTTTCAAATTCAAAGATCCATGATTCCATGGGCGGTTCTATAGCCATGGCCTTTTTCTTTACTTTTTTCAAAACTTTCTAAAGTTTCAGTTTAGGGGTTAATGTTAGGTCATTAGCGTTAAGTTAAAGTTCGGATAGCATCTGGTTAGTGTTAGGGCTACGGTTAGGTTTATCTTTTTCATTTACTATGTGTCTACCAAGCCTGCTGCATACTCGTCATGCGTTAGTGTCACGTTCCAAAAGGTGGTCAAATAAGGTTTAAAATTTAAAGATCCACAGGTGGTTCTGTAGCCACTGTCAAAATTATTTATGTTATTAAAACAAACATAATATTGAAAAAAATAAACAGTCTTTCTGTTATAGGCTAACCATGAATGCAACCTTATTGTACTTTTCTAAAAAACAACAATATTGGTCAGAGTAATGCAATGTTATGCAGTTGGTCTACTCTAGGCCTTTGGCCATTAGGCTTTTGCCCAATTGCAAAATCAGCCCAGGCTAACAAATGTTACAGTATGTTTATGATGTTCAATAGCAGCTCCACTTTGATTGCATTTACTATACAGAATGTATTATTAATATAAGTATAATAATCCAGCACAAAAGTGGAAGTGTTGATGACAATCAATGCCACTACACTGAAGCTGCAATTTAATATGGAAGTGTTGATGACAATCAATGCCACTACACTGAAGCTGCAATTTAATATGGAAGTATTGATGACAATCAAAGTAATTACACTGAAACTGCAATTGAATATACAGTAGGTATAGCTGCATAGAATGCCTCAGGAAAGATACAGCAAGGCAAGTCTTGGTGGCTCCACACATGGCAAAACAGCCAGGGTCAACCACAAACATATATATCTCCGACCTGGCTTGGCCCCATCTTGGAGTGAAAACCACAAGGTATTTCAGGACCTTGTATGGTTGCTGACCCTACAACACTCCCCAGAGGAAAAGTGGGTGTGAAAAGTTAGTACAGTATACCAGCAACTTTGTTTTGTGTTTCGTGGCACTCACCCATGATTCCATGTTTAGGCGAGGCTAGAAAAGAATTGAGGCCAAAGTAAGTGGTCTAGAATGCCATATGGTATGATTTAACCATGCATTTTTGTAACTGAAATCACGAAACCACACAAATGCAACATGAGGAAAAGAACAGCATTAAACAAAGAGCAGGAATGTAGCACCCAGGAGGAGATTCTGGTTTCTACTACGATAAAGTTCGATATAAGCCTGGTACTCAAAAAGTCCTGCCTCCGAAAACTCGAAACTAGTCCAAGAAAGATGTTGTATTCGCTTGCAGCGATACGATCGTAGATAAATGCCGATAAAGCACGGCCAGTCGATATACAACCAGTCACAAACTCAAGGAAAACAGGCTTTCAGAAAAATGTCTGTACCAGGACCAAGCAGTTACGAATAAATTCCTGGCGAACACAAATTCGATCAGAAACAATGGAATTTTACAAGCGAAAAGAAATTCAACTGCATGACAACGCGCATCACATTTCAAAAGCATTGACCACACGGCAATCTGTTACCAACAGTTTTCTTCGGCTCGCAGGCGCTGCACTAATCAACGCGTGAGTAATGTGCGTAACTCGGCCGGAGGAATTGCTTGGACGTAATAAGGAATTATTATTTGCGTGTTTATGAGAATTCAAAAAGATCAAAAACTTCAGGTTTAGCGACTTGACGTATTCTAGCTACTCACGAAATGGTTTGTGCCAAGCATTAAAAGTGTGCCCATCACAAACAGTGGTGTGCACTGTTTGTGACGTCACAATTTGACGCCATATTCATGTTTCCGAACCAAACGTTTTGGCGAAGCTTGTTGACATAATGCGCATATTCTTCTACACGCACTTCCCTTATTTTATAAACTATCAGCACTCTAAGTTAGGATCCATATCGAAGGAAAAATAAACTCAACGCTAAGACAAAGCAGTTAATAACTGTAAAAATATCAGGCTGCGCATTAAAACAGAGAAGTAAAACACACTCATCACTGCGTCAGAGTAATTTACAACAGCAAAATGAGGATGCGCTAATGTCTTGTCGAATACGAGCAGTTGAGCATAAAAAGTGTGTGGCTAGAATGGATGGCGCACACCCTGGTTTGCAAGATTGAATCTTGCTAAACTACATAAGAATTGAGAATGCGCATCAAGTACGCAAGAAAACTTTCTATTTTTTTCTGCATAGAACAACACGCTTTTAGTTTTCCTTTTTTCCTGCTGAAATGAGGCATTATCAAATGCCTGCATCATTGTGTTAAAAACTGCCGTTTTTGAGATTGTGCAACAGTTCTGTTATGCTACTGAAATTGGTAATGTAGCCACTGCGCTCAGCCTTTAACTGACAAAACAAAGATAATTGTTTCGGATAAAGTGAACTATCATCTCATGGAACACACTCTTAAACATGCGTAGTGTACGAAAGGTTTGCAAAAAGTGGTGAAATGGTTTCTGGATGCAGAGGATAACCCAGATTCCCACCAAAACCTAATTATTACATTTTAACCCATTTACAATTTTCCTTGAAACTTGCATGCAAATTTATTCCGTGGTATTTGCATTAAGTCGACAAATTAAGAAGCAAAAAGTATGCGAAAACAATACATCTCATTTGCGCAGTTACTAAAGTTTTTGTAAAATATCAAGCTCAAGTGGGGGTTTTTAACCCCTCCCCTTAGGTAGCCTACACCTTAAGACCTTGGCGGCTGCTATGCGTACCTACCTGCTGGGGATCTTGTCTGGTTTTGGCCAAGCTTTATTTAACTCAGGGGTGGAGAACCTGCGGCCTATGGGCTAAATGCGGCCCGCGTTAACAGTTCGAATTGCCCGCATCAGATTTTTCGTTGCCCAATTACAGTTACAGTAGAACACAACATCCCGTGGTCAAAACGAAATTCCATGACGATGACACGCCAACATCATCATGTTGAACATGACGATTGGTCGTAGACATTACAGTAGTAGAGTAGTACTGTAGATGAGTACGTGAAAAGAAGGTAGCACAAAAATTCATTAATTTTGCCGCCCGCCAGCGACATTCCACAATTCATGCGGCCCAACACTGGTTAGCTCAACAACAGAGGTAAGGTCACGAACTGATGACCGCAATTAGTCAGCAAATTTGTGTTTAGTTAGTCTCACAGTGATGCCACTTTATTTTGTAAAAACAAGGAAGCAAATTTTAAAAACAAGCTTAAGATAGGAAATTTAACGGAAAAAAAACAAGCCAAAGTTGCGATTGGTAGAAAACTTAAAAAAACATCAAACAAGCAAGTAAATAAAAAAATAAAAGCAGGGAAGCAAATCCGAAAAAAACAAGCCAAAAATGTGCAATTTACACAAAAACACGCACAAATTTCGTTTTGCAGTAAATTGAAACAGCAAAAGAACCATAAAATCTGAAAAAAGCAATCCAAAAAACAGACATCTGCAAAAACAAGCCCAAAAAAGGAGCAAATCTTAATCAAAACAACCCAAAAACAAGCAACCGCAAGTCTTGAAAAATAGGTAAATCCACAAAAAAACAAGCCCAAGTTCGCGGGAAACCGCAATCTGCTGTAAATTAATGTTTCAAAATTTTGGAGATAGCTGGAAGTATGGATCAGTGATGGAGTCTCCAGACTTGGTCTCGGTCCCGAGACGCGTCTCGAGACCCGTTTTTTGGAGTCTCGGTCTCGAAGGTCTTGTCTCGGTCTCGAAGGATTTCGGTCTCGGTCTCGTGCTCTTCGTCTAGAGACTTTGCATAAGTTATTTTTTATGAAGTTTTGCAAGGAGTTAAAAAACGGTTTTAAAAAATGATTGTTTAAAATTCAGCCGTTCACAGAGGTCAGTGGCTAGCTTTCATTGTTGTTATGTTATTTGCGAGATGGAGAAAAAAATTTGCCTTCTAGACCTGCCCTGTTCAAAATTGATACTGAATTCAGTAAAAATGTGTAGTCTATGTTCCAATGAAACCGCAGCGCATGATCTCTGCAACGAGACGTTGGGAGTACTTTGCTTAGGACTATCTTTGAACTGCTTTTCCAGGAGTTTAGTTATGAACCCGTAGGCTTATTGAGAAGAGGTGGGAGAGTGCCAAAAAGTTTATTTTTTGAGAAGCCAAATGAAACGATGTCCTTTTTTCGAAATGCTTTTCAAAGCACTCTGTTAAAACACCCTGGTGAAGTTTTATTTTTGTTCTGCGCAATGCAGACTTTTTCTAAGTTCAAAAATGCCTCAGAACTCTCTTGAGAAAAAGTTTTGCTCATAAGAGTTTTACAGAAAGAGCAAATAATGCGTCATGGCTGATCAGTTGCTTTGACGTACTGCTATAGGCTTTACAACATTTCTGCGTTTTCTAACCGCCATGCGGTGATGCGAAAACTCTTAGTGTGGCAGCAAAAACGGAAATTTGGAACAGTTGCGAATATCAGTTTAACTTGAAAATATAATTTAATTTATTTGTTTATAGCAGACACGAAGTCCATAGTATGAACACACACACTCTGCAGAACGCAGGTTGATAAAAACAGACAATACAGAACGTAGTACAAGACACTGAAGCCGGCGAAATCACAGGGTTACAGACACTTTTTG
>Ga0210059_1000089_pt1 | contig 75785 bp, 44 predicted proteins | sample Ectturendosymbi2_FD_188042 | JGI IMG/M metagenome (GOLD analysis project Ga0210059, IMG submission 188042) | Ecteinascidia turbinata endosymbiont from Florida, USA - Sample 2 (SPAdes) (version 2) | ecosystem: Host-associated > Tunicates > Ascidians > Unclassified | place: Key West, Florida...
ACGCCTTGTGGTACTGCCAAAGAATATTTTGCAATGCACCCGATCTCGATTTACAATGTTGGTGAAAAACTAAGAAAATAAACATCAATATTCTGACTGTTAAGGGGGGACTTGAGCCCCTTCAGCCCCCTCCTGGCTGCGCCTTTGAGTGGCATTGTTCAGCTCGGTGCACTGCACTTCTCCGAAACCCGTGCACTTGTAGCTGGTGTGACTAACGTACAGTACGTGGCATTAGTTCGGCTGCAGTTTGATATATTGAACACAGCTCTGCACTGGCATCTTGTGAAACTGCTGCTTATTCGTATGCGTAGCTCCACACATTAGCCGGTTACGAGCAACTTTCTTAACACAGTGGTGTTATACTGTTATACATATTTGTAATGACTAATGAACCTCATAGTGTTAGTTTTTCCTGTGAAATGGAGAAATTTAACCATTTCAACCTGTTTTTAATTCGAGCACTGAGATCGTTGCCACACTGATAGAAGCAAATTTAGTTTATGAGAACAGCAGAGGACAAAAGTAGCATTTGGAACTTGAGTTTTTATCCTTGACTGTGTAACACCCGAAGCTGATCCAGACACTTGATGCTTCGTCATATGCCTGTCTTCGGCAAAATTGTAGGCCCGTGCTCAAATCTTGAATCATTTCAGAAATAACATTACACAAAGTTTCGGATTTTGAGTTGTCCACATTCTTAACACAAACAAAGAGATCAACAATGCCACAGGTGTCTTGAACATAACAAAAGCATATTGAAACCTGAGCTATTTTGCTTATATCCATTGTTGTGCTGTCAGCTATAATGGAGCAAAACTTGGCAGCTTTGAATTCAGTCTTTATCAATGCAAGTATTACCTTGGAAACAACAACGAAAAATTCATTTTGAATTTCTGGACTCAAATTCAAATAAATATAATATGAACTTTGAGGTTTCCAATGAATATTTAACAAAACATTTATTTTAGCCAAAAGTTTCATCAGCTCAGTAAAATTTCCTTCGTTTACATCTTCTCCACCTGGACAACCGCGTTCCCATGTCCCAAACCTTGTTTTGCAAAAAGCACAACGACATGAACACGGCGCCTCAAAGTATCTCTGTTCTTTTGCTCAGTCCTTTCTGCAGCTTCTTTTAGTCCAGCAACAACTGTTTCGTCTTTCATATTTCGATACTTAGCTTGCAAATGCTCAGTAGATATTTCGTGCTTTTCTATATTCTCAGTAACTTTGTTGAAATTTCCAACACTTTGACTATCATCACACCAGTTTAGAGAATATGATGAAATATGTCTTTCTGCAAACAGCCAACAATAATGGCAAAACATTTTGCCTCCATTCGGTGAATATAACAATCATGATCTTTCCACTTTGGTGCCATTAGGAAGAAATTTATATATCAGGACGTTAAAAAATGTCATTTGTCTGATTCGGCCATAAATTCAGAAAAATTGTCATGTAGGCCTGGATAACACACTCCATGCTGAATGACACTTCTAACAAACACGCCAACTTTGGTTTAAAAACTGAACAAGCCATAGGCGTAGCCAGTGGGCAGGGGGTCATGCCCCCCACAAATTTTTAGAATATCTAGTCATTTTGTGCTTTGAGAGGCGGTATCCCATACAAAATACTGTTGCTAGCCTAAAATCAAGAATTTTGGCCCCCCACAATTTTTTTGGGCTGCTACGCTGCTGGAACAAGCCAGGGTCCGTGGGGTAGGGTGCTGCATTTTCAAGAATATTATCAGTGCTACTACTTAAATGATCTTGGTAAATCTGCTGGTGGTTCTATGTCGTCACTTGCAACACTGCCAGTGAGCACAAAGCATTCTTCTTGTGGTTCCAGGCACGTTGGGTCAACTACGTTAACATGATGATTGACTAAATCAGCATTGATTGTTGCAGGCTGACTTTATCCTCTAAATCAGGGTCTCCAAACTACGGCCCGCAGGGAATTCCGACCCGCGACGCCATTCCATCCGGGCTGCGAAGGCATTTCATCCGGCCGCACAGACATTTTGTCAATAATGAAAAAACAATATATTTGCGAAATGTTTGTTGATTTGGTAGAATCGAAACGATCACTTTTCTTAAGATGCCCGGCCCTCGAACTGCTGTGCAGTAGCTTATGTGGCCTTCTGGCAAAAAAGTTTGGAGACCCTGCTCCAAATTGTTGTAAGTAGGTGTGATGGGAGCATCAGCTTTTTATACTTTATTGCAGAAGGTTGCTGTTGTGCTTTCTCTTTACTTTTTGATCACCAGAATTCATATTTACTCCCACTTCGTATATTTTGTGTTGCACCCACTTGTATTGAGCGGTCAAAACCGCAAACTGTACTCAACGTTGTGTTGGTGTCTATTTTTCTTCAGGTTTGCTTTGCGTAGCAATGTAAATCATCCTTTTGCTTCGTGGCGCCTCATGATTTTTGTATTTTCTTGCGATTCCTCATCACCCCCGCCATGTCGAGGATGTGCGCAAGCTAAACACGTAAGTAATTTTTTTCATAAAACTAGTAAAATACCTACCGTCAAATTTTGCTTCAAATTAGTCAAAACAAACGTTTGTCAGTCTGAAGCTAAATATCTCGCAAAAATATTTGAAACCTTAATCAAAGCAAATTACATCCTTTTATGCGCCGCTGAGCATTCCCATCCACTTTTTTAGCTATTACTTTTACTTCAGAACCTGATGTTAAAATGTGTTCATTTTCTTCCCACTGCCGGATTCCTATTTGATGATGAGTGAATGCAGTTATAGCTGGTGCGCTGGTTCAGTGTTTGGCATCTCCTTGTGTTGTCTGTGTTTATCACCTAACACTTGCTCTGTAGCGACTAACCAGGCCCGTAACCAGGGGGGCGCAGGAGAAGCGAAGTCCCCCCTACAAACTTTTTCTCCCCCCCTGGAAAAATGTGTTGGCTATAGTTTGAAAATATTGTACATAGTTCAAAAAATTTGGGCCCCTCTCAGAAAACTTTGCCCCTCTTGGTGTCTCAAGCTGGTTACGGGCCTGCGACTAACTATTTTTGTGTTATTATGTTATTCGAGTACCCTTGTGATATGGATCGTGAGTCTGACGCAAAATAAATATTGTTATTATTATTACAAATACCATAAAGTAAGACATCGGATACAAATAAAAAATTTTGATTGGTGACGTTGGTGCCATATAGACGGTTCGCAACACTCATAAGAATGATAGTGAATCCGAATGTGGGTGTCTATGTCTATACTGCAGTAAAACCAGAAATAACCGGAAAACACTCACAAAAGCTCAAAAAGAACGACCTACTAAGAACCAAAAACAGTACTAAATACCGAAATATAAGTTAAGTGGGGCCCGGTTTTTACACTTAGCTTGCAGGGGGCTATCGCATTCCTACTCCCCGGAAGTTTCGCCAACGACGAATGTCTTACCGGAACGTGTAACCCGATGCTGGCGAAAATTCCGATTTTTGACATTGTAGCGAAGAACTCGACAGGCATCATTATTCAGCAATACCCAAATGTTTAAGAACAAGGGTGGTTTTGTTCCAATTTGGCAGGCATAGACCTCCATCGGCACGCAATAGACCTGTTGTATTTTTAGTGCAGTTGAAAACTGGTTAATGGTTCCCTTTGGTCTGTTTGCATCACAGTAGACTGAGTAGAATGATCTTTTTTGGCCTTGAATGCCACTGCCATCTTTCAAAGAGGCGAAGGCATTTGACACTCTCAGCAAACTCAATACAAACACGATTTCTTTTTCAGCTAAATGGTTTTCTCTCCGAGTTTCTGAGGAGGGTGACCTCCGGCTCTGAGTGAAAAAAAGGGTCAACAAATGACCCCTTTCCAGAGGAACGAGTTAGCAGAACCCATGATTTTGCAAAAAAAATTGGAAAAGCCTTCCTAAAGATCTATTGTTCCTGGGATAAATCTTTGGAATGAACTACAGCACATTATCGCGAATTTGCCAGAATTTGTCACATGTGCACTGAACCACAATATTTCGAGCTGCTCACGTGGACGCCGTGAGTATGGAGCATCGACTGTCAGTTTCTTGCTGGTAGTTGCCAGATATGGGCTTATGGTGACAAACATTGGAATCAGTTGATGTGGTGTGTTTAAGGTGAGGCGAGCGAGGCACTTGCCCCGGGCCCCTTTTTTAGCCCTCCTTGAGGTGTTACGCGCATAAATTTTCCTTATTTTTGGGAAAATCGTATTATCCACTCACATAGGCGTACGGGAAGGCATTTTACTGGGGGTGGGGCGGAAAAAATTTGCCTTGAAAATAGCAATTTGCCCTAAAAATAAACAATATGCCCTGAAACTAACTTTTTGAATTTAATCCGAATTGTGCCTGAAACCTCTTGTAAATCTGTTCTATATAGTTGAATTCGTTTATAACGGCTTCGTATGTAACGTCAATTCGCCTGTAACGTTGCATTTTGTTCGGTGCCGATGGCGTCTTCTACATGCATGTCAATTCGTTTATAACTTCAATTCGGCAATAACGTTCTTTATACAATCCCCTAGAGCAGTGGTGCTCAAACCGTGGCCCGCAAAACCCTTTGGAGTGGCTCGCGAAGCAATTTTCATTGGAAAGAAAACTTAAAACTTTAATCATTTAAGAGAATCTTTTAGAGAATTTTTATTGAGATTATTAATTCTTGTGGCCCTCGAAGGGTTTCTGAAAGACAAATGTGGCCCACGAGCCAAAAAGTTTGAGCACCACTGCCCTAGAGGTACCGTTATCGGCAAATTCTGTAGTTACCTTGCTTGTTAACTCAAGAGGCTAAAGTTCCTTGCGTGTTGTGTTCTCCCAGACAAGAAACTTTACGGTAATTGCCTTTTACTGGCTGAATATATTGCATTGAAATTTTTTCACATTGCTCTAGAAAACAGAGTTTGCCGTGGAATTCTCCACTGTATTGAATAGGCCTATATTGCTTACCATTCAGGATTTTTGAGCAACTTGCGCTTGCCCTTAAATTTTCACTGTATTGAGTATACTTTTACATTCAGGATTTTTAGCAACTTGCCCTTGTCCTGAAAAACAGAGTGTGCCCTGAATTCACTGTATTGAATATATATTTTTTATCATTCAGGGTTTTTGAGCAACCTGCGTTTGCCTTAAAAAACAGAGTTGCCCTGACATTTTTCACTGTATTGAAATATTTTTTTCATTCAGGATTTTTGAGCAACTTGCGCTTGCACTGAAAAACACGAGTTGCCCTGAAATTTTTCACTGTATTGAAATATTTTTATCATTCAGGATTTTTGAGCAACTTTCGCTTGCCCTGAAAACAGAGTTTGCCCTGAAGTCACGGTACTGAATATGTATTTCTTATCATTCAGGATTTCGAGCAACTTGCGCTTGCCCTGAAAAACACAAGTTGCCCTGAAATTTTTCACTGTATTGAAACATTTTTATCATTCAGGATTTTTGAGCAACTTGCGCTTGATGTGAAAACATAGTTTGCCCTGAAATTTTTCAAGACGGGGGGGCGGCCACCCCCGACCCCCGCCTCGTATGTCTATGTCCACTCATACAATGTACTTCAAACCAGATCATAAGTAAATACTCTGCTTTCAAAGCCCCCCGTTACACAAACTGTAATGTGCAGGTACTTTGCTTACAAAGGCCCCCATCAGACACTGAAATGTGTAAGTGCTCTGCTTTTTAAAGTTCATTGAAGGGGCCCCTAAAATAAACTGTAATGTATAAATAGCCTACTCTGCTTCCAAAGAGGCCCCGAACAGCAACTGTACTGTGTAAGCACCTTGCTTTCACAGGAAACGCAACAGCAATTGTACTGTATAAGTAGCTTGCTTTCACAAGGGCCCACAACAACAACTCTAATGTAAAATTCCTTGCTTTCAAAGAGGCCGCCAACAGCAATTGTAATGTGTAATTACCTTGCTTTCAAACGGGACCCCAACAGCCAGTGGCGTACCTAGAAGTTTGAGCCAGGGATGCAAAATTTACCTGAAGGGGGCCCACCGGCAGCCGTATAGGGGACACTAGCAAACATTCAGAAAATAGTTAAGAAGTTATAGTGAGTCGTTGATGTCTATACTAGCTAAAAAAAACGAAATCACCCCGAAAAACGCAAAAACAACAACAGTCAACTCAAAACCAAAAGAATATTAAATATCAAAATGTCAGCTCAGGGGGGGCCAGATTTTGAATTTTGCTTGCCAGGGTGGGAGCGGATCGCCCCCCAGCCACTCGTTAGTTACGCCACTGCCAATAGCAACTTTGATATGCAAGTATCTTGCTTTCAAAGGACCCCATCACCACTCCAATGAGCAAACAAAGAAAAGCTTCAAACCAACTTCTATACCTAAAAAATTGTGGGTTAAAATTCCTTCCAAAAAGTTCTGAAAAGACCCTATCAAATAAGAGCAAATATTTGTGCCAAATGATAACTTTTTATACCAAATAATAATTTTTGTACCAAATGATGATTTTTTAGAGATATAAGCATTTGTTTTACTGACAAGTTTATGAAAATGACACAGTTCAACAGAAAGTATCCAAGTGGAGCAGCAAAAAAAAGAAAAAAGGAAGAAAAGCTGATGAAAAATGTAAAAGTCACCTGGACAAATTTGTTGCTGTGCACGTGTAACTGGTGAGCCTACAGAGAAGAGTACCGCTTCAAGCATAGACATTTACATGCATGTTTCAGACTGCCACTTTTCCCGCAGCCGTGATTCCTAGCGAATCAACTGTAAACACCATCATTGACAGAAAAAATATTTTAGTTAATATCTGAAGAAATTCAGATTGTCGGAATGGGGCCTGAAACCTCTGCCAAATCTGCTTTATAGTTACCTTACTTGTTAATTGTTTGGACAAAGAACTGATAGCCTATAAAATACTTCCCAAGTACTTTATACAAGTAGGCTCTTGTGATTCGTACCACTGATCCATATTACACGAACCGCCACCAGAGTTGGTCCAAATTACACACTGCATTCACAAAACTACCTTCAAAATTTTTCTACCTCAGCCAGTCAGCTAAAATCTGATGTTTAAGATCAATGCTGCAACAGATAACTGAAGAATTCTAAAAAAGCACCAAAAACCTGGTATTAGAACTCCTGTTAATCAAAAAAATCTATCATCTTAACACCCTGCACCTCTACCAGCGCAAACTCGAAAACGAACAAAGAAAGAGTTACCGAATTCTTATCTCAAGGTGATAACCTACCGACACCCGATTTTTACAGAAAACGAGGGCTTGGTCCAGATCAAAAGTCATTATAACCAGTCCCGACTTTGGTTCAGATTACACACTACACTAGCCCAAATTACACCTATCACCCCCAAGTGAACATACACTGAATTCATTAGCGCAATTTTGTTGTAAAATGTGAGGGGGGCAGCTTGGTGTGAAACCAATATACAGGTATTACGAAACCTTGAGAAAAATTTAGGTAACATGGCATATTATATTCCCACTGCCTAAAAAAGTGGGGGGACGCGTCCACCACCTGATTGCGCCCATGACTGAATAGATAATTTTTTCACCGTTCACGATTTTTGAGCAACTTGCGCTTGCCCTGAACATTTTCACTGTATTGAATATATTTTTTAGCATTCAGGATTTTTGAGCAACTTTGCGCTTGCCCTGAAATTTTTGACTATATTGAAATATTTTTTATAATTCAGGATTTCTGAGCAACTTGCGCTTGACCTGAAATTTTCAAGCCGGGGGGCGGCAGCTCCTCGTACGCCTATGGTCTGTAGTAGTAAGCGACTTGTCAATTATAGTAGGCAAATTCGTAGCGTGTTTGATGCGGATCCTACGTTAGGTTGTCTCCAACTATATTGTCAGAATACAGAGCTTGCTTGTTGAAGCTCTAGAATCTAGATGTTAGTTAAATCAGCAAGAACAGTTTATCGTGAGATTTACTTGAAGAACCGTGGCTACACTGAGCTTCATAGGGTTAGCCGAGTGTTGCGAAAATACTTTGCTGTGCAAAACTTGCCGTCATGCTGTTTATCATCAGTCTATAGCATAGAGAACTAAAACACTCTATTTTGTATTGCTTGGAAAATGACAACTTCAAAACGGCATAAATAAACCCTGTGTGCAAGTCTTCGCATTTTTTATCAACAACCAGAAAGTGATGTTTAGAAGTTTCTTCTACGTGCGAAAAAGATTCCCAGCAATTAATTCTTAATCCAAAATCGTAGTCTTGCCACCTGTGGGCAGAGCTCTGGCAAGCATGTTCCAGATGTAAACGAAGAAGTTGTTTTTGTCGTCTATGAATCCAATTACAGCAACGTTACAATTACTCTATCTAAAAAATCGCAATAACCGTTACTTTGCAAAACTGCAAATTGCAGTCAATTCGCAACTACCTCCACCAGCGGCAGCTAGGAACGCCTTTTTTGTAGAACACCATTGCTTCTTTCATAACACTACATCACTTTCTACAAGAAACTTTTCCTTAAACTAACCTTTTCAGTTTGACATGCTGAATAGTTTGAACACATGTTGATTACGGAACAAACGTCACCAAACACAGCGATCTGCTATTGATTCACCAACTGCCAATTTCAAGAGTTCTCATGAATAACGGTATTTTTTTCGGTTATTAGTGCAGATGAGACGGTAAACGTGTGAAAAGACCTAGAGTCTGAAGTAAAGGTTTTCTGACCACAGGAAACCATAACAAAACTTCTGCTCCATATCATCGATGTCACCAACGTTTTAATCCGCAGCAACGAAAACAACGCCGAAGTCCTATCCCTTTTATTCCACAACCTTCAGTATGATCATACAATTGCACGTTGGCACACAATACAACACACAAGCGCACGCACGCACTTCAAGTATATTTGCAATACCGTGACGATAGTCCGGGATGTTATTTGCGTCGCTTCCACGCTCAGCACTGAGCCGAGGTGCAGTTCGGTCAAAAAGCAGCAAATCATGGCGTTGTTTGGGCGCAGTCACGACAAGCGATAGTTAGATTATATGCGTGGACAGGGGGGGTGCCGAATGAGCATTCCGGCAAAAGACATCGTACGACACATATACTGAGCCAAAAGCCACGAGCAGTAGTGAGCTCCAAACTATCTAAATCAGGGGTCACCAAACTTTATGAAACTGAGAGCTATTTCTTACGCAGCGATTATGCAAAGGGCAACTAGTTTGACACAAACTGCTGAAACAAAAATTTTGCTCAATTTATCTTTATTGTTATAAGTAATAATTAATGATGTTCATCTATGTGAAGACTTTTTAGAACCCATTTGGTCTGGCAGGCAACCTGGTGCCCGAGGGCGTTTGTTTGGTGCTCCCTGATTTAAATGTTTTCAGGGCGTCCTGAAAACAAGCATCGATTCATCGCAGGCATCCTCGGTAATGCGGCGAGTTCTGACGCGGCACACGGAGCGTAGTTGACGCAGAACGTGATTTCCTTAAGTTGGCAGGCGTCAATGGTATCGGCGCGCAGGATTCATCTGGCGCAGTTATTGATGCGCAGGAAGCGATGCAGCCGCCGTTCCTTAGCGGCACTTACTTGGCGACCTAGCTTCAGCCGCCTTCGACACGAGGCTGCCGCATGCACTTGCAGGCGAAAGCAATCAAGCACGACGTCAACAAAACGCGCAGCAGCAGCCGGACTCTTCGAACACGCGAATTAAGAGCACCGCGAGTCAGCGTCGCAGCGAACCTATTTACAAATGAAAACGCGACGAACGTACTTATTACCTAACAGCAGCACATCGCCCGTGCGCCAAGCAAACACACCGAGCTTTTAAACAGATGTAGACAGCAAGGACGAAAAAAACGAACCAAAACGACGTTCATTTTCACGGAAAGTGCGTTCGAAGCAGTGGTCATACAAAAGTTCGGCTTCATCTCTGCATCTTCAGATCACTTCAGAAGTTAAAGCACACACCAGGTGGAAGTCGCGACAAACGCAGCGCACCAAACCCAGTACACTCAGTTCAGAACTACGCGCAGAACTCCCAAGAAATTTGTCCGGTTTCGACGTTCGTGCGACAGCTCACCGCCATCCTCTCACGTGTTCGTTGCAATGAGTCGACGGCCAAACGAGCAGAAAGTGTAGCTTGCGCAATCACGTGCACAGTTTTCTTCATCAAGTAAAGACTTCATACAAAAATCGCTTTGGGATGCTAAGAGACATTTCGCCGCTGATCTATCATTCGTATGTTTACCCTGAAAAACTTTCAAGGGAGACATAACACATGGTTTGCGTTTGACAGCAGAGCTACTGACCCACACACGTGCAGAAGTATCACAGAGTCATAGGCGTAGCCTGTTGGGGGGCATGCCCCCAAATTTCTTGCATATCTTGTCATTTTTTTGCAGTGAGAAGCGGTGTTTCAAACAAAATACTGTTGCTCGCCAAAAGTCAAAAGATTTGTCCCCCAAACTTTTTGGGATGGCTACGCTACTGTACAGAGTATCCAGGTGGCAGACAACAGCTGCACCAAAACTCGAATAAGAACTTTTTCAAACGATACTGAGGTTAGAGATAGGATAACGCATGCGAGAAGCGAAAGCATCTGCAAATCATAATCAAATAGGATGAAAACGTGACGATTCTGTCGCGGAGATGGCATTCATATCACACAACCGCGCATGAAGTGCTGAGCAACGACTGCGGTGGTTCTACTAGCCATTCAAACTGGGGCAAACAAGCTCCTCAAAAGCTTCTGGTCCAACCGCTTTAACTGGGACAGACGAAACAAGCTCTGGAGGGTAAGTCATTTACAGTAACTATGGTGGAAACTGCTGGCCACCAAACCACATTCTACAGTATTTAAGCAAGACGAAACAAACACGCATCTACTGGTGAAACACCGGCAAGAATTAACCTATTTGTTAAAGCCATGTACAGCGAACTACTCTGTAGACTTAACATCAGTATAACTTTAACAACTTTACGAAGATGGGAGAAACCACAGAGTTTGACAACAATTGCTTCCGATTGGTGAAAACTTCCGAATCAAAACGTTTCACTCCACTGTAACATCAGCACCGCGAAATTTCACAATTCAAAACGCGCCTCAGACTAAAATCGAGCTTAACCGTAGATTAGTGACAAAAATTTGTTCCGCGGTGTACAGCAATGCTATCTAAACACAGCGTCATTTCCGGTCATACAGCAGTTCGTGGGACTTCATGTCATGGGCTCCTGCGATCTACAGAGAAAGTTGCACACCATGACAGCGATCAAATGCGCAGTTGTTGCGCAATCTGCAGCATGATCTTCACACCAGGCATGAACGCCGAAATTTCAGAGAAGTTCGAATGCGATACAATGTGCTGGTGCTGACGCAACCCACTTCCGTAGTCGCGCGCCGAGATGCTTTGCACCACCTGGTGGAGGCCACCGACCACGTTCGGGTTGAGCTGAAAAAGCAAAAGCTGGAACAGCGCTGCACATGACGGTTCGTGAGTTACAGGATGATCTGCATTTTAGAAAAACAGTTCTTCCTAGCATTTTGGTCACGACGCAACCCATAAAAATAAGTAGCAATATCACCATATTTTCATCATTGATGTAAACCATGCATGAAACAACTGCAAAACTGACAGACCAAGGCGTGAGTTAATACCTACACAAGCTGGTAATTCCGCTGTTTCGTACAATGCAAGTCTAACGTTATCAGTTACGGAAAAGGTGCAGAAGAATGTACGGCGTCAAACAGTTTTACCATAAAGTGAATTCGATCTTTTACTTGAAGTTTTCTTCTTCGCAATGCAATCGCAGTTCAGACGACACACAACTCTACCTTTCACGAGTACAGTGATTCACTTTTCAGACATGCAAATTAGCGAGGTAACTTTAGCCAGCATAGCAGAAAAACAATCGGTTCATTAGTATGTTTTGGATTTTAGGAGCGCAGACAACACGGGATTATTTACAGGAGATAGTGCTGTGCGCAGTAGTCAGGACATACGTGAAGTGTTTCGAGGTGGCTGCATAACTCAAATGCCTAATTAAGTAAATTCTTTAAAAACGCAGCCGATGAGTAAAGCAAGAATCACAACCCGCTGTGTGGCAAGGTAGCTTTTATTTTCTATTCCTTCCCGCCCCAACATTTTGGAAACGTGCATCGTATGTGATTGGGAGTATGTTTCAATTTTTGTCACAAGCTTATGTTTTCATTTAGGGGAATTACTAGCAGACCCAAGTTATCAACTGTACCATTAATAGCAAAGCAGGACATCAAACTCTGCCGCGTGTGGCGGAATCTTTCTGATAAATACAACTTGGCGGTGTTTTTCAGAAAAGTGGTTCCATCGAATCTTGAACCTTTCCGCTTGATTAACGCATTCGTATGGGCAACCTTGACATATTTTTATCCAAAATTAACACTCTTTTGGAAAATTCCTAGTAGTACTTTTAAGGCGCTATTTAATGCATTGGCATAAAATTTATCGTACAACCCACGACTGTCACTAACGCCTTCCCGAAGTACATAGCGCAGTTAAGCATAACGACTCGATAGTTTTTGGTCTTCGGCACAGGGTTTCGGTGTCCAAGCAACCAATTTCGACAAGACGTCCTCATGAGGGAACGTATGGGGTTTCATACATTAACTAAAATAAAAATTATTTGTTTTCGGGTATGAGGGTGGTGGGTATCTCACCCCTGATTGATTTTAACTGGACTTATTTTACGCAATTAACAAACAATAGTTTAATACAGCATTTTAACAAAGAGAAAACTGGGAGGAAATTTTTGCATTTTTCCAAAATAATGATGTAATTGTGATTTATACTTCAGGACGCACAAGTTTTCAAGCACTGTCTCCTTGCAATGAAAATCTTTTGTCATCATAGTCCATGGGTATGCAGCCATGCAACACTACCGGGCCAAATGCACATAACCGGATTGGTCAACGGGCCACAGCGGCATGTGTCAAGCTCTGCGGGTAGACAACTTCCTGGCCACCCACGGAAGATTGGCTTTTAAAATCTGGACCTTTCTGCGGGCCACAGGTTACACACCCCTGTCGTAGACTACAACCCAACAGCGCTGAAAAGTCGTTTACGAGGTGCCAGTGGTACATCTAGCCTGGTAAAATGGGGTCTGTCGTGGCAGAGCAGTTTCTGATGTCACTTTTTAGAATAAAACCCGATTTTCTACACGTTTGGTGTCCAAGGCCCAATCAAACTTTGGGCATGGCACGAGCAAGCTGTTTAGAGAGTGGTACCGGTCGCACGATCCAACTAACAAGGAACGTTGACCAGGTTATCTCGGCAAGCCGTCGCATTTGTTTTACAATTCTTGCTAATCGCAGTGTACTTCTTACATCACAATCGTTTTTTTCTCGTGTGAACGAAGTACTCTATAAAAGCTAACTTTTTTTAGCCAAAACCATTTTTGTGATTAACACTAAGCAGTCGAAACCTCACCGAGTTGGTTCGAAGCTTGTCATAAAGAAATTCCAGCCTCCGTGTGCAGTCCTCCAACTTGCGCTTCATTTGCTGCAAAATACGAACCTTTTTCAGCGGTTTTGTTGTTTTCATCACCACAAGGAAGACCATTCACAAACATTGTTAAAGGTAAGCCTGGGGTGTGATGCTGCCCTGGCGATGCAAAACGCCTGTTGCATTGCACTAACAAGCAAAAATAAACGGGACTTTTAAAGTATTTTTCGTTCATTCCGCCCTGTTTTTCTGGCAGTGACTCACACATCAAAGCACACGCAGCTATGGTTTCTCGCACATACAACGCGATTCCAGTGTCCGGCGCAGACGGCGAGCTCGCACTCACAAGAACCTACCGCATTAGATGCTTGAGCCGAGCATTTCTTGATCAAGTCGTCAAACTGAGTGCGCAGAATCTGATGCTCAGCTGGTATGGGCGCTTTGGGAATGTCTTTCGGAGCAGCCGTTGGAACTGAGGCTGATGGCGCCTGGTTTTGCTGCAACAAAAGTGTGTTATCGACTGGATCGACAAAAAAATGTAAAAACTGTTTTAAGCAATTTTTGAAATAATATATTTCAGAAATTTGTTTTGATTATAATCTTTGCAAGATATAATCGTTACTATCACAAACTCACATGTCGATAAAAACAGACGCTACAATTAGCAAAGACAGCGATAGATTTATGTCTTTGCTAGAACTGCGCAACTGCATAAGTTTCAGTGCCATACGCGATAAACGTTACAGCTTTTCTCAAAGCAGTGTCTCTCGGACTCACAACACCGTGACCTGCTAAATCTTGAGAATCTTGAGAAACTGTGCGTCGCACGAGTTGTTGAGAGGCTCATAAACTAATCCCACGCACCTCCGCGTATTCTAAGACGTGCACCGCTGAAACGACATGCAGCTGACACCCTCGCTCGGCGCAATGTACGTCACACCACCCAACTTCGTGAGGGTGCATCGCACAACGCGCATCGCCCACCCACGTCATGGACATGATGCGATCCTGAAGAAGCCACTTGCAACAACCTTGTCAGAGCGCACAAGGCTAAATCAGCGAAGAGGAAACCGGGGTAACCGAAATATATTTGTGGGCTGATTTACGCTTCGTTTTGGAAACAAAAAAGCTAATTTCAAAATTTAGAAGGCAGGGTTCGACCACACTGATCAGACAACAAACCGCTCAATGCATCTCAAGACTTGATGACCAGTTCCTTGGAAACTGGTGAGCTACGAGGTTTCTTGCAATAATGCAGTTGTTCCGCAGAATTTTTTTTAAACCTTACCAAGCGCACTCCTTGTTTTTTCAAAACAACAAAAGCAAAAAAAACGTTGGTCTATGAATTTCTTCCCAAATAGTGGCGGTTGGTGAGTGTCCACGTCTATTCCAGTGGTGCCTCTGCGCCACTTAAAAGAAAACTGACAGCGTTTGAGATGGCGTGGTTTTTGGCAGTTCAGCTACAGCTCTGTGCTGTTGTTGTGAATGAGACCGACTGTGACTAATAATTGTGCAGGTTGTGAATAAATGAATTTTGGTAAAAAATCGTCCATACTGTCAAGTTTCACCGACGAAAATCTCAATCACTACTAGTCGAGCAAATAACAGCTCCTGCGCAGTATGGGACAAAATTAACGCCGTAAAGCACTGAGTCTGGATTTAGGTTAAATGAGAGGAATTGCCTGATTCCTAAGAAAAGATGGAGCAAAGGGAACGCCTTTGAAGTCACGCCAGTGAACAAGCGCGTTCTTAAAAAGCATTGGAGCGTGATCGCCACAACCGACCAGGAAAAACCTTGGAAAAGTATTGCAAGGGATAATAATACGTTAGTTTGCAGAACATACGGTTGCTGTTGCAAAAAGCGCACTCGTACTCGCAACGTTACCGGGGAAAAACTCCGGTTCTACATTACTGGTGAGTTTCGTACATTGCTGGGTGCACCTTGTTGTTCTACTTTTGTAACGAATTTGTCAGACAAATTCGGTAACTACATTGAACAGACGCAGCAATGGCGGTATGGTAAGGAACACAAAAATGAGGCGTATTTTATGCTGGATTTTTGTGATGTTTGAACGATGCAAAACCTGGCCAGATACGTCGAGCTTCTGGAAGTCACTTTCTTCTGTGTAAATCGTTGAATCGCCAGCCGGCTTCGTTAGAATAGCGTAGTATTAGCAAAAACAACGTTTGCCGCACAATATTCAACACAAAATGCAAACGCAACCGCAGATAATTAACTTCAAACTAATTGCAAAAATAATTGAAAACAATTAGGCAAAAAAGCAATTATTTCAATAAACTATAGCCGAGTTGAGAAAACGCAGCTGGAATCGGGCTTTGAAAATTTGGAAGGGCGTAACTTCTTCTTCTGATCGATCAGGGAAGGTGAAACCGCAGAAGAGCTTGTGTGGTCACAGAGAGCAACACTATCGGAAACGACCCCGCGGACCGATCACAGACAATCGCCACGACGAGTTTGTAGCAAAGCAACAGAAACGCGTTTCTTTTTCCGCGCAGAGCTTCACCAGCAGAGATTGGAAGTCAAGTGTTGACGCATCTGAGATGTTTTCTAAACGCTTTTCCGGTGTTGCGATTATTTCACAGCGGGCTTGTGAATTAAATATTTCAGTAAAGCCACACTCAGTGAAAGGCATACAGCGAACGTCACAGCATCAGTTCGACAAACCTGTAAATTCTGCATCATTCCGGGGCGCATAACTGGGTTGATATGCTGTGGGATCGGGCCAGGGTGTGACGACGGTTGAGGATAACCTGATAACGGAATGCCTGGTTGCATGAGGCCTGGGAGTGAAGGGACTGGTTGTGGTGTTGGCGTCATCAGGTTCAATTCTTCCGGTTTCAGCGGCTGTGGCGTGGCCTGAGACGAAGCAGGGACGACAGTTATAGGCGCAAACCACAATTATGATTCATGCAGCAAGCATCCGCTGACACCTCAACAAAACACAGCAACGCATCGACAAGCGAGCAGAGATTTTAACCTGGGGTACTTGGTCTTGATGCGACATGACGTCGCGTCATAACCCACATTCTCAGCAACAATGCTATGCAATGAAGCATTCATCGTTTGACTCAAGCGATTTCATATCAGCAGTCATCTTAAAAGAATATCAACAGTTTAACAAGAAAAGTTCAGCTAGTACGAAATTCATCTAGTTTTGTCTTTGCTGGTTTCCTATAAGAAACGTTACAAATTTTTAATAAAACATGGTCAACCCAGTCTCTACACGTTATAAACTACTCCAAATAACTATTTTATACCTTCTTTTTTCGGGGAATCCTGTTGGGATCCAGAGGTGGAGGGTCGTTCCATCCAGCAGTGTGTCGTCTAGCGGTTGAATCCGACATGCCCGGTACGCTGCTAGGTGGTGCTGCAAGGATGGGAGCAGCAGAATCGCTGGGAAGAGGATGCATGTAACCAGGACCGTTCGATGCTGCTGTGGAGTATGGCGTATAGACTGGAGCTGATGGTTGCTGTGGTTGAATCTGAAAGGCAACTTGTTTCTCAGCGACATGTGTTGCAACGATTGTAGTTTGCAGATCGAAAAAAATATATCGACGACAACGTCGCTGGTACGGAATGTAAGAAGCACCAACACTGATTTTCGCGCACTGATGAACCTCCCCCAATTCAGTTTTAACTGCAACGTAATATTCACTTCATGTACATTTGCAAGTGAGATATTTGGATATCATAAAACTGATTAAGGTACCTTTAAACTTGAAGAGTGCGCAGTGCAACTAAAAACACAATCAAACAGCCCAGAGCAAAGTGCATGCTACGTCTTTTAGTCCAGCACTACGCCGACACATCCCGTTGACAACCCCCAAGACTGGTACAGCTGCTGTGGAAAAGTGCAAGTTGTTCGATGTCGGGACGAAGTCCGAAAAGATGAGAAGATGGAGCAACAAAAAATACTGCGATGACTTGACCGTAACGCTCGTCGTGGAAGTTTAATGTTTGACTGAAGTTTGATAAATTAGAAGCGGTTTCCGAGGGAAATAATAAACTGTAGTTTTCACAGCATTCGAATGTAAAAATAAACGGGGGTCTAGAAAATGAGCAACAACAGTTGACAGAAATGCGCCATGCAATGACTGAACAGAAGATACCACGCGAGAATTAATTTTGGTTAGGAGCAAAGAGGCTTTCGTGAATTTTATTTTGACTTTGAGCATATTGCCATATTGCAAGTTTGACGCATGTCTTATACAGAGAGCGACCTCTACTCTTCTGACGTTTGTAAATGCGACAAAGTTTGGGCACTAACAATCAGATTTGTCGGCAAATCACAAATTTTCAAAAATACTGCGATGGACTTGAGAATCGATGAAATAGGACAAGTAGAACACCAGTGGGTTAAGCACAGTTACAATATTAATGTTTTTACGGAATTGGCGAAAAATTTGAGGAGAGCTGTTGATAAAAATCAACACAAACTGTTCCGAACACTAGTAAAGAACGAATGGCACAGAAGTACTGGAGTAATTATTCTTCCATTGATGATGATTGCTTAGCACATCGTGGAACAGCGTATCCGATTGTTTTAAAACTACGGTGAAAGTAGAAGTCAGCTAGGGGGCAAAAGGGTTCTAGTGCTAGGAAAATTTAGGGTAAGTTTTAGTTACGCTGAAACACGCATCCACACTTTAAATTAGTAATAAATTTATGGGCGTGTACACTTTCATATTGAAACAGAACGGCTGATGGGGAGTTTTTATGTACAAAGCTATTATAGTTAACAAAATTTATTTTTTCAAGGTTGCGCTATGACACACGCAATGAAGTTATGTACATTTCTTCGAAGCGAGTTTTCGCACGCCGTAATGCATCACCAATCGTAAGGTCCTACACAGTACACACCATGTCATGGAACTGAGGTTTCTAGAACTCAACCGGTAAAACTTGCTCCTTTTCACATTTCACTGAAAGATATTACCGAATGTTATAGGGCCAATGAAACACAAGGGATACGTGAACAACTTACTTGTTTTGGTATAGCGCATTACAAGATGCACGTCAAGCAATGCGACGTCAAGAAACAGTAGAAGCCAGCAACTCATGTTACCAAGTTATGTTTAGATGCACACTGTGATCTCTTTAGATGTCTTCGCATTAGAGATTTTACTGAAGGAGCTCTTTGATGCACGAGTTTGCATACTACCACCGAAAGTCGGCATAAACAAACTTGCTACAAAACTTTAACATAGTAAGAATTATCGCATGTTAAACAATGTCTCCGAAGTAGTTTGGTAAAACTTGACCCAGTTTCGCCCTTTGTGTCAATCATGATATTTTGACGATCAAACCTGACATGTCAAACGATTGAGTTCATAGCAAAATAGCTGCCAGAACGAGATCGCGGCGTGCAGTCAGGAGGCGAAACACACCTAATTGACAGCAATCACGAGCTTCCGGTACGTTTCGCTAGAAATCGGCGACTGGTAATTTTTGAACGAAATTGCCGCCGGTAATGACCACCTTGAAAAAGACAGCAGAGAAACCTGCCACGTGGTAACCTGACATCACGAACAGCTCGTACTGCGCAGTGGAAGAAAGTTCAAACGGTAATCGCGGTTGATTCAGGCGATTTGCTGACGTTCAGGGAGATGGCATCCCCGCGTTGTTAATCACTCATGCGCAACCAGCAAACGAGCGCTTCGACCTCAGGACAAAACCCACCTGCGCAGCTCCAGGCACCGACGACGACGGAGCGGCTGGCTGAGGAGTGTACAGGTTGGCGGGGGTTTGTGGGGAAGCTGAAAAAGGATACAGAAGAGGTTGGCAAGCGCGCTTCGGTGTGAGCAGCGCTGAACATGGACAAAGACGGAAAACAAAGTGCGTCACTCACTTGCGTAGGTTTGTCTCTGGAAAGCTCTGTTTGACGCGAACGGGTTGGAGGAGGGTTGACTGACGGAGGCGGAAGTGTGAGCCTGGGGTAATGGCTGCATCGGCTAAATATGTTTAAAGGGTTTTTCTTGAATACTGCGCGTAATTGTTCGGTACGTGCAATAGTTTTAGAGACAATCGAATGTAACGTTCGGGACTGCCGCTTGCTACGCGAGTAGGAAAAAGCGCATCATGCAACGTTCAGAAAATCTTTAGCGCAGTGATTCTTAACCTGGGGTAAATTTGATCTTCCAAGGGTGGTAAATTTATTGAACCATAAATTTCAGCCAGTGCAAATTTTTATAAATCATTCTAAACTGTAAGAGTTTATTAATTTCGTATTTTCAATAAATGCGCACCACTGAGTGTTGTGGGGGCAAATCTGGTAACCTTTTTTGATAAAAGGATAAGATATGTAAAAAAACGTTTAGAACCACTGCTTTAGCGCTTGAACTTGATCACACGACGGGCAACTCACTGCTTGCATAGGAGTCTGCGGGTAAGATCGCTGGACGGTGGAAGTAGGAAGAGGCTGACGTTGCGCGTAAGCTTCCTGGCCATAACCTCCTGAGACAAACAATAAAGCAGCGTTGCATTTGAAAAAGAAGGATCTTTGGACTCCGGTGAGCAGCGCGATTACGCTCTCGGCAGTGAATCGCCGGGAAAACATAAACCTCTCTCAAATCTCTCTTCAACGAAGCTGGTCAAGGCGATCAAACACATGCAGGGCAAGAAGCGAAATTGCGATGGATCTCACCTCCTGCCATTTGCCTGCGTGGCTGAACTTGGGCTTCCGGCCTCTGACCAAGCCGAAGGCCCTCGCGAGCGAAAGGAAACGGAGGATTATAACCTCCTGGGGCCGCATCGCCCTGAGAATGATACAGTCTGTCCATAAGAATTTGGATGGCAATCTGCAAATAAATCCAATTTCGACGTTGGTTGGTAAACTATTTGCAGATGTATACCAGAATCTGAATTTCTACGAATTACTTATGGGCACAAGAAAATGCACCTTATCTGACGTCTTGGGCAAAATATCCAATGCCGCTTTTACTTGTCCTTGAGCAGCTAGAATAGACGCATACTCTGCCAGCTTGTCGGCTGATGCTTTCCCAAGGGCTGCTGGTTGTCTGCCTTGGTTGTTTATATCGGACACGCGAAGGAGAATCATCATTTTTTCGACCAGCTCCTGCGAGAAGACACAATTGCAGTATTTATAAAGTGGCATTGATAACTGAAGAATAAAAACCCGTTCAAACCCTTTGCACCGCACACATCCACGCACGTATTGTTTTATCGGAGCATCTCCATAATATATTTCAATTTATGAACTTGCTTTCCTTCCTAACCTTACTTCAAAATCTGGAACAGAATCTTTAAAACCTCGTTGGCACAAATGCAGCGAAGACTGGTACTTTTTACCTACATGGTCTTACCTTTACGGGTCATCAAGAAACGCACCATTTGCCTGCAATTGAGATAAACGCAACTTTTGTTGCAATTTCTCTTTTTTTCTATCAGACTTTTTCTCGTTAGTTGTAACGTACTAAAACAAGAATTTGCTTATCGTGGAGGGCGTCGCACTATCGGAACCAGAGCGATTAAAACGGGTAGTGAGTAAAATTACATTCATGCGCAGCAAAAACGAAAGAAGAAATAAAAAATCTGAGACTTGAGCATACGCTGCAGGAAAGTGAGACTGTTGAGGCAAAAGCAGTAAAGGCACCAGGTGAGTCAGCGCAACAGCATGTGCAAGGACGACCGATGGGCATAGTACGCAAGGTTGGTCCGGCTGGATGTACGTCAATTTTGGTGCATAACATCTGGACAACCTGGTTCATACGTCATTAAACTCTTCTTGCATGGCGTTGGAAATGTGCAGTTTTATAGAAACAGGAGTTGAAGTGTTAACCTTAGTGTAACTCTATGACTTTAACAAAAAAAATTTTCCTATTCCCGTTCAGAAGGAATGGGCTCATGGGCGTCGGAAAGATTTTCTGGGCTGGACCAATAGTGTTTTTTTTTCAGGGAGCGGCCAAAATAATTTTCCAGGGGTGCCAACAGTGGAATTTCATTTTACTCACTCGAAACTATGATGAAAACATTTTTCTACTAAAAAGTTATAAGGAAACTATCAAATTTCAAAATCCAGTGGGGCCTTACCCCCTGCCGACGCTCATGAATGGGCTACGAGCAAAAACGCGATCATTCATTTAAATCCGAGAAATAAAATAACTTAGTATTTCAAACACAGGAATGTTTTCAAATATGCTCTTGTTGCACGACCCCGGTAAAAGGCAGTAATCCAGATTCTGAAGATAGTGAATAATTAGATTTGCGTGGCCGTGGACATACAATGCTCGATACTCGCAATTCCAGCACTAAGGATACACACCCACTCATTGACAAAAGAATGTCAGCTCATTTCAATAGCGCGGGGCTAACTGATTCATGAATGCTACCAGGTGGGAACCATGCGGCTGAAATCCAGAAGTATTTGCGCCTGTGCTATTTCTGGTTTCAAGTCACCGTTAAGAACTGTTCAGCCAAACACAAGAGCGTGCTATGACTAAATGCTTCAAAGAAATTCGCGACAAATTGGGAGCGATCGTTACAGAAATGAAATCAATATGTCCGTGCGCGATCAGACAAAGTGCAGTGCCATTGATTTGAGAGTTGCTCGTGATGTCTTTAGTTTGTTATGAAGACTCCGAACTAAGGTTACGCCTAGACCTGGTTGCATTTAGCTGGACCAGAAAATGTAAATCGCTGATAAAATGAATTGTAATTCAAAAATAAATTACACACTTCGACAAAGTAATTGTGATTTAATTGTAATTTCAAAATTTTTATATGCAGCATTTGTAACTGAGGTTACTGTAGTTCAATAATACAGACGGTGTAATAAACTTTTTCGTTTGTTTTGTCATCTGGAACATGTTTGCCAGAGCCTTGCCCACAGGCTGTAATTTAATGTGGCAGGAGTGGGATTTTTGGTTGAAGACTGAATTGCAGTAGGGCTTTTTTCGCTTATAGAGGAACCTTCTTGTGTAAATTTCCTTTGATCACTGAAGTGGATGAATTATGAAGACTTGTTCGAAAAGGTTTAATTTGGCGTAACTGGCTAATAATTTTCACGAACTTGCTCAAAACGCACGCAGTGAACTTTTGCCTCGAAGACAGACACAGAACAGTCGCAAACCACGAAAGTTTGTTTTAACGACAATACAAGTTTAAACCACGCAAGACCCGCACCGGCATATTGGTCTGCACTGGTCATTTTTGGGCTCTACGAAAAAGCAGGTGCTGGCTGGGCACTGAAAAACAATTAATGTTTATTTGCACGTCAAATAAATTGTTCATTTTGCAGGGCAGCAAGAATAGGTTGAGAACAAAAACTGCGCTTCGACATAAGGTTATTTCGGCTTACCAGCATTGCACATTTAACACTTTCTCGAAGAGAACCATGCGAGAGAAGTCTTTATTCACAGGAAAACTTCTATTCCATTAACCGCTTCACACGATTTACAGAATTCTATGTGCGAATGATTTACACGTTTGTACCGGAAGTAATTAGCCAGTTTCGTTCTGACTAAATATGAACACAGGGTGAGTCTACGTTTTACCCCTTGCAACTGGAATGTAATTGAGGTAACAAGTAATTGGCATTGAATTGAACTTTTCGCGAAGTAATTACAATTACAACTAAAACTGACAAGTACTTGGCCCCATCATTACGTTAAATATCGCTGTCATATATACAGTATATACATAAGGGAATAAATCATTTCACTCCGCTCTAAATAACACAACCATTCAGAACTGGTAACGCAAGAACAGATGGAAATAAACAATCTCGTTACTTGTCATCGGAAGTAAAAAACAGTCGTCATAAAACCTTTAAATATGCTAACCGGGCACCTTTTCTTGGTCTCATTCTAAATACAAACAAGTTCCAGATGAATCGACGAAGTGAATTATTATTAAAAAACAATTCAGGAATATCTGAGCATAAAATTGGGATAGACTCGTCAACTTCGCTGAAACTAAAATGCCTTCAAAAACTATTCGTGTTAATTTCTAGACGTTTTGGATTGTTTTTACCCTAATTTCAATTGCAAATGAAGCAAGCTCAGGCGAGGCAAGCAATTCAAAATCAAAGTAAAAGATCTATAAAAGCGTTCAGCAATGATTTGCTAAAAATCGCGACAGTGTAAGGCTGACAGGGTCTGCGAAATGGACCACCGCAACTATTAAATCCAAGACCTTGTAACAGCAGGCGCAGAAAACCAACGTGACATTTCAAGCCTTACGACAAAGCAACACGGCCAATAAAATTACCTTAGCAGTTCCCACTATACCATCAAGGGGACCCTAGCGAAGGCGCCCGCACTCGCTACGGACATGACCTGTTGCGTGACTACAGCTCTTGCTTTCGTTTGTCTTGTGGTAATGCTCGACTCGCGTCATCTGTCGTGTAAAACTATTCTGGAACTTCATATGACATTTTGCAGTGTACAAAGGAGACTTCGGGTCGGTCTGACTGCGGGGAAGGCTCGAGTGTTAGATCAGTGGTGGGCGAAGTCCGGCCCGCTGGCCATTTCTGGCCTGGGTAGGATATGAACATAAGAAATTTTGGCAAGCCTTTCACCTCATTTCGATACATTTTACGATGAAAAACAACAACATTACTCGCATTAAATAAGTTACGATCCTCCTCCATCCGATGGACCATGAATGAGCGTTATTATCAATAAATATTTTATCTTACACAAGCTAACGTGTGGCCCGCCTGCCAATGGTACCTGGAAATGTGGACCATAGAGATAAACGTTCCCCCCGCCCGGGTTAGATAACCGACCATGCACTGTCCACTTCCACTTGTCCGGTACACAGTTTTTTAACATTTATCGTTAAAGTGCACGTCAACCGCCACATGTACATCAGAGGCACTGTTTCAAGGTGTTTCTTGGGTGCAGGCCGAAGGCGGACATCACTCTCAAAATTTACGAAAAAATTAACAAATATGTAAAGCCTTCGTCTGGAAATCGAAAGTTTCTGATGTCTTTCTCCAGCTATGTTGATTAATTCATAAAGAGTACAGTTCTAAAAATATTGCCAGACAATCTCAAGTTGGCACTGTTGCGATCGGAAGGCCCGAGCGGCATGTGCGCAAAGCTGCAAACTGTGGCAGCAAGCAACAATAGAGATCATGCGCCGCAATCGCTCTATCATTGCTTGTTCGTGCCACATATATATGGTGTTGTTCTTCGCGCACATTCCCTTCGTGGTGAATCGCACATTCAACGCAACGCCAACGGAGGGGTTGCAACAGCACCTGTGCACGCACTGCTTCAGAAGTAATGTCTTTTCGCTTTTGTGCATATCAGATTAGTTTCATTTTCTTTTAACTCTGGACAACATTCTAACAAGATAAAATCTAAGCAAGTTACATTCAGCTTTTTGATGAGTTGTACACTTCATTCATGCTGTCAATCATTCGTCTTGAAGACAGCAAAGAACTAAGTCTACTTGGTGCAAAAACACAATTATAAGAAGGAATTGATTACACACCAGGCACAGCATTTTTTTTTACACACAATTGGTATTTTGACCTCTTCTGCGTTCACGCAGAAGAGAATGCGAGAGCGTAGCAGGAAGACGAACCTGAACAGCGTCGCATTTCTTTTGAGCATCGTTTGCTTCCGGCTTCACTGCGTCCCAGCATCGAACTAGGTTTTCGATGTTTCCGGAGCATATGTAACACAGGCAAGCATACGAACGATATTTTTCACTTGTTTCAAGTCGCGCGCCCAGAGTATCTGCAAGACAAGAAACCCGTGTCAAGGTCACCACTTTTCTGAAGGTGTCATTTACATGTTTTCCAAAAGTATTTCGAGGTTTTAGTTGAAAGCTTTCATCAGGAAAATACGTGCTACACTGTTCCATCCACTAATAACCGACGCCGACACACATGCTTTTAGTGCAACGTCATGTGAAAGATGCAACTACTAGTTTGCTGATCATTCAATGGCCTGCGAGGTTGCAACCGGTAAAGCTGAGTATTTATATTAAACTTACAGTACCTTCGGCAAAACGGAAAAATAGCTACTGCTAAAATGTCAACCTCCACCTAACAGCAGTGCTACGCTCCAAGTGTTAGGAAAAGTTAGAGGAAAAATGAACTCAATCATTCTTACTTGTTCAGAAACGCTTGCAACTCTTTTGTAACTGACGACAAAACAGTGTTTAACTGACACAAAGTAACAAAAGGAGTTTTAACAAGTTGACTGAGTTTGGCACAAAACACTTTCAAGTTTTCCGTGGTTGTTTAAATATGAAATGTAGTAGAAACCTACGTTCTTTGACTAAAAGTCGAAGGGGCTTACTCAGTAACGCATATCCTTCAAGCTTGAAACATGCACGCAATCACACATCGAAAAGCTTACCACAAAGGATTTTCATTTCTTCGGCATTGGCGTAAGTGAGCAGAGAAGCCAAAGCTTCTTTCCAATTTTCCAGGTCGCACGACGTCACCACATCACGCCAGTCTGACGTAACAACCGCTGACAAAAGCTGCAGTTTTATGAAGACAAGAGTGCTCAGATGATCAATATATTTTCCAAAAAAAACTCTTTGACAAACATTACCCACAAAACCAAACCCATATATATGTTACCTTCGAACGCAACTTAAGTAAAAGAAGTAGCGCTGGTAATTTTATAACTTAGGCAAGCTTATTCTCATGTTAAGTCCAGGACTTGCCTAAGGCCATGCGTGATATCCAAGTCACAAGTTTTTAATATTCATCCAGCTGGTTTTTCACAGGCTTTGTCGTGATCATTTTCGCGTTTCACGTCCATACTTTTTTCAATGCGCCTCATAGCATGAAAATAACAACTTCAAGTGAGTGAAAGCGACAGCACCAACATCCTGATTTTAGTGAGAAAAGAAAGAACATGCTCTACATAACACTGGCCACCTGACAACACAATCCACAAAAAGTGCCACCAAATATGAACTGTATTCGAGAGACATGTCACAAAAGCAGATAGCAACTGTGATGCTCCCATCACCCAAGAATTGGTGACCTGTTTTTAGTGTTTTAAGCGTCACAACAAAAGTTCAGTTTCGCAATAGATACGTTTATGGTGACTGCCTAACAGAGTTGAGCACGGATCAGGACTGAAGCCAATTTTGGCCGCATCAGGCCTGGATCGGACTGTTATTTTTTGGAAAATTGGCGGATCAGGACTGGATCGGACTGAGAAAATTTTTGTTGTTTTAATGTGATTATTTTGAACTTATCAAAATTTCAGCTGTCATTAGATTTTACTGATTTGCTAACTGGTAGTGTATATTTTGCCATCAATGGCAAAATCACTGCTGAGACTACTTTGCAATTTGCACTGTATCTACGTTTGTCCACATATAACGCTGAGTTGTAGCAACGTGAGCATAGTTGAATGGCTAGCGTCTATGCCTGCTGCGCGGTTGTATAATAGGATTACCTGGCAGTAGCACAGTTAATAATTTTGTTTGGGAAAGGGCAGTCAGTGACGTAGTCAGTCAATCACGTCGTCTTGAGTCTGACTGTTACTTCCGTTTATTTTCTAACAGCTGAAAATTGATACAAAGCACAAGTAAAAATCTGAGAAAGTTGGTTTCGGGGGCCTCTTCGGTCTCATTCTGGCTGCGCCACCGTCACCTGGCAAAATGATAGCCTACTTTTTCATTCAAAATTGTTTTAAACGTGACCATCACAGTGCTCTTGCGTTCGGCAACGCACAAATAACTTTGTGGTATAAGAATGTGCTGTGTTTGTAAATTAGATATTTGATTGCAGTAGCTATTTTGGGAGTTATCCTTGTTTACAATGAGTCGTGCTGTGGAGTTGTTTGTATACGGCACAGGTCTCCTTCACTGTTGCTACCATGTGCATGATTTTAATAAATGCGTTTTTGTTAAGCATAGTGATATCGTAAGTTATTTTTTTTAGGTTTATGGTTTAGGTTTAAGTTTTGGGTTCAGATTTAAGGTTGAGGTTTTGGGTTTGGTTTTGGTTTTAGGTTATGTTACATGGACCTTACGCTAATCCAAGTGTATGGGCCTTGCCACTTGACCAATCCAACCAATCGGATTCTCCAAATGGCAAAATAACTTCAGCAGTGCTTTTACCTCTGATGGCAAAATAGACACTGCCTTATTTGGAAATGCCAAAAATCTGTGTCTATTTTGCCTCATGAGGCAAAAGCACTGCTGGACCTACAGTATTTTGCGTTCAACCAATCGTATTTGGCTTAAGGCAAAATATCTCCAGTACTGCTTTTGCCTCAAGAGGCAAAATATAAATATCTATTTTGCATGGGCGGATCAGGACTGGATCGGACCGATGATATTCACAAATTTGGCGGATCAGGACGGGATCGGATTCAATTTTGTCGGATCAGGACTGGATCGGATTCAATTTTTCGGATCAGGACTGGACTCGGACTGAAAAATTTCAGAATCCGCTCATCTCTGCTGCCTAATGCCCAAGCCGTTGAGAGATGAGATTCCTACAAACATGGTTGCAACGTCTAAAACCAGTATTAACTTTTACGCTTTTGATTAGAACCCATAAGTCAGCTGAAGAGGCATACACAATACTCATGACATTATAAAGTTATGTGTAAAATGTTTATACGCGATGCTTTGCGTAGCGAAACTGTTTGATCGTGGCAATCTCGTGTTAAACACTTTCAGATCTTCCCCCCAATTCAACAAAGTCACTGGGGTGAAGAGGTTCTGGCAAAAATGTACTATTTGACTGTTATGCACGTGATGTTTAGCTGCAGAGGATTCAGTACTCACAGAGAAGCACGAGCCGGGACGTAAAGCAAGGTCGCATTTGTAAAACGTATTCCAGTGTTTATGCAGCAGGCAACAATTTACGTACCCGTGCTAACAACACTTTGCAAGAATTTACATCATCGTTTGCACATCAGTTAATTGCGTATCTTTTAACAGAGTACACAGAATGTTGATTTTACCATTTCACAGACATAGGCTTATTCAAAGCACGAAAACCGTTCAACATACCGCCAGCAAAAGCAATGTCACGTGCGATGCGATATTAAGCCGAGTGTTGAGGATAACGCAAACTGGGTACCTTTAGCCGCTGATTTTTTAAAATGTAAATCAAATCTATGAAGCCTTCAAACAAGCACTGTGTTATGTGCTTGAAGCATGTGTTCAACACCAAAACTTCGTTCAAGAAGGAAATTTCTTTTTTTTGTGATTGAACAGCAACTTCTTAGCGATGTAGCGACGTAAAGCGGAAAAACAATGAGCACCAAAGAAACGGAAGCAGGAAACCAGAGAAAATTCTCTAATCAACATACCCGCGAAGTTTTTGATTCTGACATGGCAAAATATCTTCGCTGTGTCTTCTCCAGAAGTTCAGGTCCTCCAGCAATGGCAGTCACAATGGCATCGGCCATTCTCTTTCCGTGTAGGCAGAGGTCAACAGCTGCCTTGAAGTCTCCAATTAAAAGCGCTTGACTGATCATGCTATCCAGATCTACGAGCAACCAATATCGCCAAACGTTGTGTTAGTCTAACTCTGCACGCCAGGGGTCACTTTGAGCTTAAACATTTACATTTCGTACAAGGATCTAAGTTAAGCTTTCGATCGAAGAAATTTCGACTCAGGGTTTTCAGAACGGGATCGTTGAAAGTGCTCATCTGCAGCACATGCTAAAGTAGGGTGGATTAACACATAATGATATTAATTTCGTGAAAAAATGCTATATAGTGGTTAAAGACAACAAAAAATTAAAGTTCTCCCAAATATTTTATATCACTGTTAAAACGTTTAACTTTAAATATCTCATATCACTTAATTTGAATAGCGCCGATTGTGAACAAGACTAAGTAGAAAAGGGTGAGCTGGTTTTGTGGTGATGAAAAGGGAATTACCTGTGCACTCTCAACAGTAACCGGAAACGAGATTTAACGATTGCGGGCAATGTTTTTCAGATTCCTTATTGCCCTCCAGTGAAAGCACATGACATAATGCCTACCAGGCGTTCCCAAAACAAGGTTAAAATGAGGAAAAAGTTATTTCGAATCAAACAGAGAAAAAGATGGTAGCATTTTCTGACAAATTTCCAAAACTAGCACAATTCTTGTTTCACCGAGTTTTCAGTGTGCACGAACAGTAAGGAGTGTCTTGTTGTTTGACTAGAACTGAGAAGGAAGGTCATCAAATTCCATTTACATTAATAATTTGGAACATCAGTTTACAGCCTTCTTTATGAAGATCACCGTAAAATTAGCTTTCAATTTAATCGTGTTTTTCTAGTCTAAACGGTACGGTACTTGAAAATTACAACTGTTCCACACGAAAAAGCGACTTACATGCGTTGTGTTAGTTTCACTTTCAAAAATGAACTTAGGAGCAGCATTTGTCTAACAGCACAAACCGTGAACTTCAGTGGTGATGATGGAAAAGCAAACAGAACATATGCATGTGCTTGAACACCGGTGCGAACAAGCTTAGTCACGTGGCAACTAATCTGCTGCAGAGCTACGCCGTTCCACATCACTTCAAATGATATAATTTGATGAACGTCCGAACATCAACTTGGACTGTTCTGCTTGATAAAACCTATGACGTCAAATCTCGTGGTCACGGGCGCACGAGACGGCGTCCGAGGTAAACAAGTTAAGGAAATTTTTTGATGACTTTCTTGCTCTCTTGGATATATTTTCACAGAAACAAATGCAAGTTACTAAACAATGAGCCAGAAATGTTAAACAAACCATGGTCCTACTCAAGTCAAGGAAATATAAAAAAACAAAGGCTGGCCTAACTAACGTCAGGGCTAATGCTTCCTTTTCGAGCAACGCCCACCTATACCACATGTTCATGTTCCATCTCAGGTTTTACCGAAAGAGGGATAGAAAAGCAACGGGATAAGTTATTTTCTGGGAACGTCAAACGGTACACGAGCAAAAAAAAACGGTTACAGATCAACAATGTTTAAATTAATTACTAAATATGCACGATATTATTCAGTGTATTGACTTTTAACGAGCAAACGGAACGGACAGAAAGTCACAAGTAACGATCGGCCTAAAAAGACACCATCTGCCTCGCTTAGAACAAATATTAATATAAACCACTTGGGTCAACTGGAATTGCATCTCACGCTTCCTCACACACAATAATTGTCCTAATGAAAAACTCGGAGCATTATAAGCGGACAATTGTTGCTACAGAATAGTAGAAGCTGGTGAAGCACGCGTATACGACTGTTCGCTTGTACCATACAATTACATTGAAGAATTACCTTTCAACACATTAATTAGATACATTAAAAAGTATAAGAACACGAAATTGTAACCAAAGACTCAACATTTGTTTTCATGTAACGTCATTTCAATATCAAAGATATTTTATTGAAATTAATAAAACTGAGTCTAAGGCCCATGGCATTGCAGTAAGTCGCGTGTTCACTCGCAACTTACGTTTGCAAACATTCCGAGAACTGGTGCGTCCACTCAGATAGTTATGGTAAGCAGCCTAAAGTTAAAGTTATTTTGTCGAAAAACAGGATTTACGCGGAATTACTTTATAAAAAGTCGGGCGATAATTAAGATTTTCTTAGATATGTCTCTAACGTTACTACGCTTAGCAATTGAGTAAACATAGTGATTTGGCAAGAGTATTGCCTAGAATTGGGTTCAATAGACGGAGATGACCGAGTTTTAACAACGAAGGTCCTTGGCAAAACTATGGTTCTTTTTGAAATTTCACGGCAACTGGTAAAAAACACGCGATACGTTGCATCTCGATACTTAAAGAAGGTGAATGAAACACATCTCGACACACCTCATCGCATCTGACAGAGCCTTTCCACCAAACAACCAATTTAATGACGTTCGTCTCATTCACATCCATCCAGCCACCACAAACGCGTTTTTCCTCAAGTCTTTCTGGGTGCGTACTTCACTATCAGGCGGGCAGACGAGCTTGACTAGATCACCAGGCGGCTGAAGTTCAGCGTTGAGAGCACTGGTCATTAAATTTCAGTAGCCCGGCTTAACAATTAACAAATTTTGAGTAACCCATAGGTTCATCAATGTCAGTTGATTGCGTGAGAAGTTTCATGGAAGACAAGAGGAGAGAGGAGTTGGAAGGTAGAAAGAACAAGTTGCACATAGGTTTGCTGCTGCTGCAGTTCATCGCGTATGGCGAGAATAAGGAATCCAAATTTGCGGAGGGCAATGAGCCTAACGTCATATTACAAAATCCACATGCTATGCGGCACAAACCCAAGGCGACTGATTAATCCCAAAGCTTTATTCGCTCCACTGCCTTGACAAAATGTTAAGAGCAACGAAAAGGCATTGGATGGAAAGAAAATTCTAAAGGCATTGCTGTGACTCAGAGTCCAACCCCTAAAATTCGTTGACAAAAAATGACGTAAGATGTGCTTCTACCAAGATATCGAGAACTGCGATTCAATACAAAACGTTCGCAGTAGAAGCAGCACATTACAGCACAGAACAAACGGCGGACTTCCAGCCGCGTAAATGCTCTTTAAATAGTCGCAAAAACACCTTGTAACACTCGGAGGCCAGCCACTTGCACAGCATTTTAATAGAGAATCGTACGGTCGCATAAGCAAGCACGTAGGACCGAAAGGAGAAGCGCGCAACCACGACCCAGCAGCGAGAACAACTCATCAGCGGAGCGGAAAGCGTGAAGTGGCCAGGCGTGGTTTGCAAAGCACAAGATATGCGTCTCACGCACCGAAAGAATTAGGTAATTTCTGGAGTTCAACGTACGCAGGCTGGTGCGAGGTGGTTAGGGGCACCCAACATACACTACATAGCATTGAACACATAATATTTACATAAACAAAAACATCGATCTATTTTAACAAATGTTTTTAAAATCATATTTCTACAGCATCAATACAACATATAAAGCAGACAGACTTTAGAATTTGCTAAATTTCAAGCTAGGATGACATTTTCCAAGTTTTTAAAGATGCAAATGTTTTTGTCAACTAGTCATATGTTTTTGCAGTTTCACTTTTAATAGATATCACTGCCAGATTTGGTAGTCTTTCATTTCATCAGACATAGTTGGCCTGTGAAACGTTTTGATTTAACTTCAGCTTGCTGAAGCTCTGTTTAACAATATCGCGTACAGCAGTGATCGGCAAATTTTCGTTATGATGGCGCCAAGCACCCTTTAGTTGCAATTAAAGGCCCGTGCTTATTTTACAAGGCCCCATTTCAAACTTATGTTGGATTCAGTTACCTGTAACATAACAATCCTGTGTGAATGTCACAAACTTGATAATGTAAACAACAATACCTTGTTAACGTCAAACAATCAATGTTCTATAGTTGTTGCAATAGCTTACGTTTTATCCCACGCAACCGGCCCAGCACTTTAGCTCTTATATACCACACGACCCACAAGAGTGGTGTTGCGCGGTCAGTGCTGAACGGCCTACAGTTTACCGACCACTGGCGTACAGTGTTATGGGTTAATTAACCGGATTTCTCATTGGTGTAAAGTGTTAGTTTTCATTGGACAACTGTGGTCCAAGATATGCCGGATATTACAGGCGCGGGTACAAATACGATTTCACCTGATTGTATACTTTAGAAACCGGCTATTTTATTCTTGTACAGTGAGAGGATACGACACAGGTCTACAATAGTGGTGTAATTGACGGGGGTACAAGTGTGCGAACCTTACCCCTTGCCAAGCTAAATGTAAAAACCGGTCCCGTTTAGCTTATATTTCGGTATTCAGTATTCTTTTGGTTTTCAGTAGGTCAGGGTTTTTAAGGTGTTTTGGGGAATTGAAAATCGGGTCCCTAGAATCAAAGAAAATTATCATCGGGTCCCCAGAATCAAAGAAAATCAGGTCCCTAGAATTAGAGATTTCGGGTCACTACAGGTCCATACCGGGTACCTAACATCTTCCTTAAAAAACCTGCAGTAGGTTGTTGTGTGTTTGCGTTTTCGGACTCTTTTCTCGGTAATTTCTGTTTTCCAGTGAACAAAGGTCCCAGTCATATTTGGGGGCTTCCTTTTTACCAAGGGCCGCCTGCTGGGGGTACCTTCCTCCAGATCTGACAGTACGCAACACTATTTTTCACACTTTCGCAAAAACACCATCTATTCTAGTGTAAAAGCGATTAGAGGCTCATGAAAAGGGTGGCACCAATGAACACACATGATGTTCCATAGACCAACTTTAAGTATGTGTCACTCTACGTGGTGAAAGCGACGAATGATTTTCACCGTGCTGATTATTTCTGATAAGAGCTAATAGTATTTGGGCAGGGAAGAACTACATTTTGGGTCTTAAAGACTATCTTCATAAGATAAAAGAATAGAGGATCGACAGCATCGGCAAGCAAGAAACCAGTGGTCAACATTTTCTGATAAACTTTGCTATGCGGCTTAACACTGTTTAAGCTATAAAACAGACAGAATACGCAATAGTATTCAATTTTAAATAATACTGCATTTGGTAAACCACACTGTTTTATAATGAATATTTAACCGATGATTTGGAGAATTGAAGGCTCTAAGCTCTAAGTCAGGGTTTCTCAAACGGGCCCCCTTTGGGGGCAACGAGCAGAGTCCTTCACTAGGTAGCTTTGCCGTGATATTGCATAACCTAAGTGTCACGATGTATTAAGTATTCGCCGGTTAAACTTAGAAGGTAGCCACGGCACATGGAAGTTTGAGAATCACTGCTCCAGGTTTACTGTGAGCTTTCGAGGAATCTGCCTCCCGTGATTTTTGGAATGATTTGAAGAAATTTACGAGATGAAAAAGTGATAAGCTGCATGCTGTACCTTCAAGGTGGAGGGAGATATTTCATTTGGGTTGCCACTGTGCGGCTAAAACAAATTCTGGTGGGCCTATATGCCCCTCGATCCGCCTATGGGTATCTTCACAGAAATGTTCTTTAAGTCGTACTAGCTGTGGTACCATAGAGATAACATTTTTATCATAAACCTTCGAGTTCCAGCTAGTGGGTAAGGCAAACACTCACATGTTTCGGATGGCTGCCGAATTTTAAATACTCGACCACGAGCATGGGGCATTTTCCAAGGGGTAGTTATAAACTCTTAGCCTAGAAAAAATATCATTGTCTTGGAGTGCTAAAGGCAGCTCTTTGTTTCAATCTCTTTAAACGTGAAACAGAGTCCTTTAATTGCCAATTTCAAAACTTCGCCAAAAACGCAAAGCAAAAGGCCCTTGATTTTCTCGTGAACCAGACATGACCCCAAATGGGTCATCCCATCTCACCGTCCAACACCGACTATTTTTAATAAGACAGATAATAAGCCCAGATATTAAGGGTTGTGTTCTTCTACAGACACTATATTGATTGGCCTGATTTCTTCTCACCTGAAAAACTAAGCCACCCTTCCCTGGATATAGTACATTCCTTTCACCTTGGAAATTGACCTATAATGTCCTGGTTCATCTATTTTGGTATTTTTCACACTACTAGGTTCGCCCCTAATCCGTTACGCTTAAAATTCCTGCATAACCCTTCCAAACCCGGGAATTTTCTAAGCCTGGGAGTTAAGCTCGGTTGATAGGTCCTTTCTTTCAAACACACTTGGTCGAGGTCCATTGCCAGTTCGACCAAACAAAATATTCAGGTCATGCTCACAATACATTTGTGTTAATCCCACTTTGAAAGAGTTCGGTCCTCAATAGCGTGTGTGTACGCACATGCGGACGGACAAAGAAGCTACTGTATGATAATGAAATATAGCAAAAGTAGGAATGAAGACTAGGCTTGATGCATAACTTACTATTAACCTGGCCAACTAGAAAAACCCGGGTTTGTCATAACGCCCTTCCAAAAAATTGCTCAGTGGTGGTCAGGAAGGATAGACAGATAAACCAATTGGAACTAGACTAAGCGAAAATACGTTTCTAGCTTTGCAATATAATTTTGCACTAGCACAACACCACAACAAATCTGCAATAAGAGATCAGAGATCATTTGTTTTGTTTCAGAAATAATATGCTGCTAAAACAGGTACAGTACAAGCAATGAGCTGCAAATGATGTGCGGTGATAAGCGATGTGCGGTGATAAGCCTCGTATTCGAAGCGTTTTGGACTTCGCCAAAGGTATGCCAAGATCCAAATTACCAGAAAGTTGCAGCATCTACGTAAATCAACAGCCAATACACCAAGACTTTATATGCAAGCACAGTGTCAATAACGAGCATGAGAAGGCAATGAAGAGCTATCAAAAACACAAAATTCGTAACAAATATGCTAGTTTCTTTCCAAAATTCGTTTGAAAATACATCAGATTTTTACACTATGAGGCTGAAAATTCCGGAAGAAAATGCCCTCGCTCTCCGGCGTGCCTGGCAGTGATAATATGCTAAACAACTGCTAGTGTTTTTTGACAAAGGAGGGTAAATCGATTTTTTACCATTGCGTTATTCGCTATGTTAACAATACAACTATTCGAGATTTCAAACTAAGAGTGGCATGAACATATGCACTTTTCAATACAGGAAGATGGAAACACTGTCTACGGGGGATAGGCACATATTGAAATGACAGTTTTGCAGTGAGCAGCGGAAGTTTTTCGAACGAGTTTAGACGGCAGTGCGATTAGCTTTTTGCTCAAACCAGAACTACCATGAGGGGCTGATATCGATGCATGGGCGTATCTGTAACGCCAAATGCAAGCTTGAAAAGTAGCACAGATTGTACACTGTATATATTCCTTTAACAAAATCCTTTTCGAATTGGTTGAAGCGGGCTTCACACTTGCACGCTACTTACCTTGGGAAAATAAGAGAAGCTCGCACACAACGGAGTGCTCATTTATTTTCAATGTACGATATCCTTTAAGTTATTATGGGTATATTAACCGCAGTAAGTAAATCATTAAGACAGAATCCTGGGCAGTTGCGCGTGGCAGCTATTTATTTATGTCGAACGATGTCTCGTGTAAACCCGTTTTCTTATTTCTCATAATCCACTAGACGCCATGACAATAAAAAGGTTTCAGTTAAGTGTTAGTATAAATTCAGATACGACTCTGTTTCTATAAACCTGTGGAATTGTGATGCTGGAAAACGAATCCAGAGGACTCAAAATGAAAAGACGAACTTCAGGAACACGTTTATAACAAGATGTCCCAACAGAAACAAATAGAAACGTTGGTAGAAATTGAAACCTTGCTAAGAAGCTGCAGCCAAGACGGTATGAGAACATTATTGCTAAGTGAAAAAAAACGCATAGAAAACGACTTAAAGCATGCTCGAAGGTCTACCAAGCAAGCCAATGGAAGAAAAGCAATGGCATCACAGGAAGACCCACGAACTACTGAATCACAGAAACGCGGTCCAGGTCGACGTGGAAACAGAAGCGAAGATCGTGGAGCAAATGCTATGAAATCTATGGCGAAGTCGCACCATGAAAAACTGCGTCACGGGCAACATTCGCATGACTTCCAACCGGTAATGTAATTTACCGACATGAGTACGGTTTGGCGATTTTAAAAATTACTTCGCTGTTCCAATAAGAAACTGGATTCGTAGAGGGTCGACAAAACGGCACAACAGTTGCTGAGATTAGCGGCAATAATGTTGCAAGTACATAGTCAAATTAAAACAACTTGCAAAGGCTTTTATCTCATGGTGCTGCGCATTACATCTATGAGACCGACATGATGCATCAGTTAAGTTGTGCACAATAGTTTTGTATTCATTTTATTTTTTTGGAATTTTGTTTTCTTGCTGCAACGTAAGAAAAATCCTTTCTTCCAACGTGCATGATGCATGGCGCGTAAGTTAAGAAATTTCAGCTGAGTTAAATAAAATTTACTACTTGAAATATTTTTTGAGAGCTTGGTTTTCTGCCATCTACAAGCTACAAACACTCCTGTTCAACTTTATACCGACTTTAACTCACAACTAAATTTTTAAAAGCCATTCGTTCAAGATGCAACTGAATCCGGAGATGCATAGACCTAACATTTGCAGAGCTCGTTGTTAAACTCTATTACTACTGGTACACAGACAACCACATCACTGAAGGAGGAGAGAAGAAAATATGATGATCAAAACAGAAAAGAGACAGAAAAGCAAGGAACAAACCGATCAAGAAATGCTGACATTTTTTGTGATGCGAAGTATGAATCACGAGGAAAGGAGGGGACTAGCAGAAAGAAGCAACATCAAAAGAAGGGGGTGAAAATTGTAAGTTCAGTTTATGTCGGAGTGCTTTCCGCTGCTCTAAAAATGAAAAACTTCTCAAAAAGTTTTGACGTGTTGCAAAGACATTGCAGCAGCGGGGCATTTACATCGTAAGGCTGACAACGTACTTCGCTGGAAGGGTGGGACACTGTAGATTGGATCACAATTAAGTTGTAGCAGGAGGCAATTGAGATAAGTTTATAATTAAGTTGCATAAACTGCTACAAACAACGGAGTTAACAGTTTCTCTAATTACGGCAGTGTCAAAAGAGTCAGAACACAATAAAAACAGTAAGCAATGTTATGAATTATTTCTGCGTAGATTTAGGTGCAAAGGTGGCGAATTACATGTTAATCAATCTTTTTTTGTTTTCACAGCAAAATGAGAAACTACTGAAGAACTAAGAAAAAAATAGGCTGAATTTCGTGCCATAAAACTAAACGGATATCAAAACGCTTGGGCGGAACAGCTTTTGCAGTTTAACTCGACTGTCAGCTTTAAAATTCATTAGCGACATTACTATGTTATCGTTTATCACAGCTAAATTACCTTTGGAAAGCCTACCAAAATCTATACGTAAATACAGAAGATCGAAAACTGCACTATAAAAATTAAATGCTGCCGTTATATTCAAATTCCAAAAAAATATCCTGGCTGCATTCAATCGCATTTTTACCACCCAGTATTCGTTCCTGACTTGTGCGCTTGAAATAATGGAATAAGCTCAACGATGCGTGCAGTAGTGAAAACGAAAACCGAATGAAAACACTGCAAATTTGATTTCTTTTCAGGGAGATGTCTGTGAAGAACGGGCATCTGCCTTGCCCAGGAAACAAAAGATTGCAGAAAAAACAGCATTTGCAATGCATTATAGCCCAGTGGAAAACTTAAGTTCCACCTCATCTGCAAGAACAAATAGATTGAATGACAAAAATGCCATCATTTTATTTGGCGCATTGTCAAATGACGCCAAAGAACTAAATGCATTGGACACAATGCACCCGGTCACTACCAGCAAAAGTGAGAAGCACCGCAAGTCATCCCGGAAAGGTAACCACAAAAGAAGCAGACAATACCCTTTGACATGCAGTGAAATGAACACAGAATCAATACAAGAACCAAAAACGAACAGTTTCAAACAGAGGTTGGATAAAAGACTTGAATCTAATCACATAAGTTTGAAGTCTAACCATTTTGAAGATTCACGCCAAACCAATGGCAAGCAAAAACCTGTCTCGAGCACAATTCACACCAAAGCAGCCACATGGAAAGCAATCAGCCCACAAAAACCAATGGTAAGAGGTGCAGCATCCAGTGATATGAACGAGAGTTCTTCAAAGCAGTATATTCCGCGATTGGACCACGACAGAGAAACAACGATCAATGTTTCATCCAGCTCTAGCACAATTTCTTTGCGTCTGATGAGACTGCGAGAGGATGGTCCATTGCAACCAACCGTTGATCAAAAAGTACATGGGTAAGAATAAAATATATTCGTAGGTAGGACGAATATGAATTAAAATTTAGAAACTAATTAAAAACATCGACATCTCAAAAATGTTCAACAGAAATCTGGTTTAAATCTGTGTCTTTAGCAAAACAGTATTGTTACCGACAGGATAGTCATACAGACTATACAAAGTGTAAACACCTCAACCTACCTTTAAAATATGGTGATTAACTTTCAGGTAACAAACCTTCAACATTTCATGAAACGAACTGATGAAATTACAGGCTAAATAACATTCTTAACAACATAAATATCGATATGCAAGCGATTGCCAAGCACACAATCAACTCCTTTAAGTGCAGTAGTATTTGTTGGTAATTTTTGCAACTGCTATTGAATTTACTGAGGTACACTTTCAACTATGACAGTAGCGGGAACAATGATAATAAGTAAGAACCTCGGCAAATATGTACAGAGTAGATGTGCACAACCTTTCTGCTATTGGAGGCCGCATTACTTTTATTTTTATGACTTACGGCCGCCAGTGAGTTTAAGACAATTTTACTGTTTTGCATTGCTTCAGTTCTTCTTCCGCCCACTTAGCCTAGCCTGCTTCCACACGTTTGGCCGTCTATCTGCTGAGTATCCACATACAGTAGACCAGGGATGGGCAATTACTTTAGCTCGGGGGCCACTTTGAGAAGGCCATGTTCAGCGGAGGGCCGTAGCCTCTAACGGAAATAGAAGCAAGTCTCGGTTCAAGTAAGCTTTAGCACTGATATTTACTTTAAGTGGGAGGAATTTTCAGTTTTTCCTAATTGCTTCCGTGAGCCACTGAAAACGCTGTGGCAGGCCACATATGGCCCGGGGGCCGCTAATTGCCCACCCCTGCAGTAGACAAAGAGTGATTTAAAATAAAAAATGCTCGGACGCACTAACTTGCATTTTAAATTACATGTGCAAGGCCGCAGAAATTTTTATCGAAGGCCGCAGGTTGTGCACTCCTGGTGTAAAGTGACTGGTCGAGCATCTTTCTAAAAACTAACGAAGGAAGTGATCTCACCCAAGGTGGTTCCAAAACAACTAATTTTAAAGTGTGCAAAATAGTGTGGCTGCAAATCGACATTAACATGTGTTACAATCTTTATCTGAAAACCAAAATTTTGGGTCCTGTTTCATACCAGTGATAAATGTGGTTTGTCATTCTTTTCATTTTCAGGAATGAACAAGCAATTGCGCATACCACAAACAAATCAACATCTGTCAAGAAAAAATCCTTAAAACTTCACAAAGTACTCCAGCGGCAAAAAAGTTTACCAGCTGAATTGGAGGAAACAAAGACACAAAGCACAATGTCTTCCATTCAATATTTGGATACAACAGACTTTCAGACAGTGAAAAAGAAGCAAGATTTCCCGAGTTTTACAAAACAAACAGCAGTAATAAACCAAACAGAAACCAAGGAAGTTGTGTTTCACGTGGACCTAGATGATTTGCATGAGCAACAACAGAAACAAAACAAACTCTCTTTTTTCAACCCAAAAATGGTCAGAAGAAGAAGTATAAGGTAAATTGTAAAACAATCTGCTTATTATGTAAATTTTGCATTCATTTAATATTGGTAATGCAGCTATGCTTATGTTAAATCAAGGTTATTTCAACAAAACTTTTTTGCATCACGACAAAAATGAAATATCAACGCCCAAATGATTCGGTTAAAACAAGTAATTTTCAACCCACGACCCGCTCACATGTGGCCTTGTCGAAGTTTTCGTGCAACCCATTTGAAAGTTGAAATTGCTGTGTATGTAAAATATTAATGACAACCCGTCCTTATTTTGATTAATCTTAAAATTGACGTTTTTGATGCAGTGTTCCTTGGTGCCACTCTATCACGTCTGGATTGCGTGCAGGCAGATTTGCATGTGTAAACCAAGGTGCAAAACTCATTTCTATTTTTCTCGATTCTACCCCTATTGTTCCATTTGCACTAAGCTAAGTTCTATTTTGTGGTTCCACTGGCAATTCCAACCCACCTATATGATATCACAATTATGGAGTGATTAGAGGTACCAAAAGGTCGTTATCGTTGCTGATAGGTCCTAAGTTTTAGTTTGAGAACGCGGCCCTCAGTAAGAGAGTCAATTAACTTTTGGACCAGCTAAGCATTTCAGTTGGATATAGCTGGGCTAAACTATCATTTTGACAAATGCAATGGGTTTACAAATCATGTCAGGTGAGTTTTTAACAAATTGACAATTAGTATGGGCCACAACTGTTTTTGCAGTCGCAAACCAAAATGTTTTAAACAATATCCATTATTGAATAGCTTCCTGATTGAAAAACGTTTCATCTCGCACCCAACTTGAATCCTAACTTGAGAAGTTTATGTAAACAGCAAGTTGCAATCCCACATACAAAAATCACCTTTACTTGTAACCATGGGTGTCGGAAGGATTTTTCCAGGTGGGGGCCACTAGTGGATTTTTCCAAAATTTTTTCTAAGGGTGCTGAAAGTGGTGAAATTTGTTTTCCTGTTCGAAAATTTCCAAAGTATTTTTGCCAAGATCACCAAACACAAACTGAAGTTCAGCTTAAGTAACAACTACCACCCCAATAAAGACAGTGGAATGACAAAAAAACTATTGTGTGTAGAGATACAAAAGACGTGGCAACTATGCTCCAAGCATGGGAAATTCCACATCTAATGAAACAACAAGAAATGCAAACACAAGCCATTGAAGCAACTGCTGCTTGCACACAAACCATGGTGACAACAAAAGAAGTATCATCACAAACTATTTTCATCACAACAAGTGATAGTGCAATACAAGCAGAAGCAAAAAGAACACAAATGGAAACACAGGTTAGTAAGAATGAGTCACAATGGTGCAGTCTATTAAGTATGGTGGTCAAAAGCAATTGACTCCAATTATAAAAACAAAAAAGTGAAGGCAACTTCTCAACAGTATTTGAATAATACATTTGTGGCTACACAAGAACTCAGATTGCTGTTATCAATGTTGAAACATGTTCTTAAGATACAGTATGCAGCTTTGAACATGGTCGAACATGGTCAAGTGTTTGGTAATAGTAAATATAGAAAACCTTCTTTATAATTTCAAATATTGTCAACCAGAATAATCCTAGCTTCAAAAAATCCATCAAAAAGTATGCACTTATTTGTTAATGGACTGATTACAACTAATCCTTTCCTCAAAATATTGTTAGACAGAAAACGAAGCAACTACCTCTGGAACACAAACAGAAGATGAAGACAGTCCTGTGTGGGGATTACGAAACAAATTAAGCCTAGATAAACTGGTGATGTGTCATGGAAAGCGGCATAAGATGACAAGAAACAGTAGCATAGACGAATTGCACAACACTGCAGGTGTGTTTATCGAAGTGTTGTGCTAACTTCAGGTTTTATGTCTGTCTTCAATTCACACTTTTTACTAAGCAGTAAGATGGCAGCATGTTGAAATAAGAAAAAGAAACATTTCAAGAATTTTTTTTACTAAAAACTGCTAATACTTGATTGCAGTGACAAGTATTGACACCTCATCAGAAAAAACATTTCGCCGAGCTGTTACCCTTCCACATGGACGAAAAGATGATGTAAGTTAATAAATAAAACTAACAGCTTGAATGTTGGTGACAAAAACTTTGTTGTAAAATTCCATGGAAAGCTGCAATTTAATTACAACCAGGAACTTCTTCAAAGATAAAACCACCTGATCTTGCTATATCACGAGGCACCAGCAAAAATGAGACCAACTAGTTCTTTTACAACTGCATGCAGTGAAATGAATGCATTTTTCTTACCATATGAAGTGGTTTGCCAGATGAGTGTGAAATAAATAAAACTCTCCTGTGCAATCAAAGCTCAAGTATATACTCTCTCACAACTGAAAAACATCAAACACTCTGAAAATCATTCGAAAAAATCCCATTTCTGCTTCTGCATTTCAACTTTTTAAATCGAAACTATTGGGGTTTGTGTATAAAGTGCTATGCAAATGAGACACAGATTAATTCCACTGAACTCATGCAAGAATTTTTGAAAAATAACAGTGCAATGCAGACTGCCAAGTTGTCAACAGTAATTTGACAAGCCTTTCGGCAACTTTAACCTGGGCCCAAAGAGATATTTTCACTACGGCTAACTCCCACCTTAGAAGCCTGATGGCATGGTCTGAATTGAGAGAAAGTCTTGACAATAACAGAAAAAAATTGATAAAATTGAAAATTGCAAAACCATGCTTCAAAAATCGTTGGTACTTTCGATCAATATACAATATTCTTAGAACAGTCAAAGCGCAACATGAAGAACAAGACTTTCAAATAATATTGACACCTTCAGCACCAGCACATGAAATTTCTCATACTTTCAGGGCCCCATCGCTATGACCATGCCCATGACCATGCTATTCAAGATATTCCAATGCTAACCTGACATGCACCAAATTATCAAGAATCTTGCCAAGACCACCAGAAACTACCATCAAAGATAATTTCAAGTTGAGTTTTGATGTTCAAGCTGTGCTGGCGCATTATATCCATACTGATTTTAAATACTACTTTTAATCTAACACTAACTTCAGCATGCAACCAATGCTTCCATAATTAGTAAAAACAATGGTAGTAACCACAATACCATAAAAATATTGACTATGTACATGCTGCTACAGAGTGCAAGTAATTTTTATGAACTTCTTGCATCATACAGTAACCTTGTGCCAATATTCATTGCAGTATAAGTTCAGAAAACAGAAGATATCATCCTACAATTGGACACAGACGGAGAAATTCATCAAGATAACAGTGTCATATAGTGGAGTCCACCTTATCTCAACAAAATCTATAAAGGTTTTTACAAACGGTACGTGACTCACTCTAGCACAGTGCTTCTCATCTGTGGGCTGCAAAGCTCTCTCAAGTGGGCCATACATCTTTTGCTGAACTATTCTAATTTGGCTGGTGCAAACAAGAGTTATTTTTTAATAAGATGTTATGGATTATGAAAGTCAAAACTATAACCTATTTCAAACACAATATGACGTCTTGTATTTAACTTTTGTATTATCTGTTTAGATTTACGTACATTATCAACTTCATTGTTGTTATGGCACCAATTCTACAATCTTTTAGCCAATAAGCAAGCTCAAGTTACACATTAAACGGAAATCGCAATGTGTTTTTGTGTTGTTTTCTTGCCAGCACATCTTAACATGGGCTTGGAAATAAATTATCTGTAATAGTGGACCGTGAGGCTGAAAAGGTTGAGAAGCACTGCTCTAGCATATTCAATTGAAATTGAATTAAAATTTATTTGTATGTGTCTGGCTAACTGGAAGCAAGCTGACAATACTGTATAGTACGGTATTGTAAAAAAAAACATAATTTTTGAATTTTAATAAGGAATATTTATCCCCAAATATGGAGTAAATGCAGTAAGAATTAATTTCAGGCTAGTGAACTGCCTAGTGACCATGCACATCTGATGAACAAGGGAAATGGGTAATTTCACCATATCTCAACAACTGGTCGAGCTAGAACGTTGTTTTTAGCTTACACAACGCAAAAGTACCACTTTTGTATCTCAATCAAGGGCAACTTTCTTCTTAAAACATTCTTTAAAAAATAATGAGCAAAAACATTTCAATAGAAATCACACATCTGTTCGGAGTAAAGGATGTCTATGGTTTTTAAAAGACCTGTAAACTAGATATACCCACAAATTGTTAAAAATAGGACATTGCAATGTTTAACAAATCTGTTGTGATGCAATAAAACAAACTCTGAAAATTTGAGTTGCTAGCAGCACTTAAGCATAGAATAGCCAGGCTAAATTACTATCTACAGAGGTTTACAGTATGGCTGGATTCTCAAACTGGTGGGCTTGAAAGGTTTGGAAGGGGGCATCAGTATGGCAGCAGAACATTGTTGAAAAGCAGTATAATGGCAATTCTTGTTCTTTTTTGTGCTTAATGTGAGGTTAGGTGAGGCATGGGTATCAAAAACTAATACCAAAGGGGGTGTGACTGAAAAAGTGTTAGATCCTCTGGTATAGCTGGATCTCTTAACATAGTATGCTTTTGCAAGTGCCTAAGATTACTGACTAATTTTGCTAATAATAACTTGATTTGCTTTTCATAAATAATACACTTAGCACATTTTGCAGGCATTAATCTTCGTGTAAAAATCCTCAAAAATCATGTTGATGAACTTTCAAACAATGAAGGAAATGAATTTTGTTCAAAAGAGATGGTTGCTGGAGAACTGCATATACCAATGTTGAGTCATTTGGTATCAGGATTAAGCTACACTGTTCAGTGTGATATGCTAACTGTGCTCCTGCGAAAACAAAATGCAGAACACTGGAAGACACTGGAATTTCAATCGTCAAAAGCCATCCCTGATCATGCAATATGAAGACAACAAAAAAAGAAACAGTGATGTCAACTGGAATCCAAGATGTCACAAAAACAATGAGGTTTATGGAATGTCATTTCAATTACCTACAAGTGCAGCACTCATGAAGAAAATATATGAACAGAAATTTATTTTAATGCATTTAATTGATGCTGTCACCAGCTGCTTGCCTTTCACCATTTTTGGTGTAAAAATAATGCAGAACAAATGCACTAGCGCTTACAGAACTCCTTAGTTTCAAAGTAAAGCAACCAATTTCATGTGCTGGCAAACTGGCTACAATCTGGTGTTGTGATGGTGATCACATTAATTGAAATAGTTGACAACACAACTGATCATCAAAATGATTCAAAACAAATATATATCAACTTCTGCCACTGTATTCACTTTTTTCAGGCATTAAGAAAAATGATATGAAACATTGTGTCACTGACAGTCTTTTGTACCGGCAGAGAATAATGCATTTGGTCATGAGTAAGACAAAGATACTATATCTGCACAATGGGCTTTGGTTGACTATTTCATTTCAAGCTGCATGGGAACATTGAGAACTGCATTATAATAATATAACTGAAATTGCCCATGTCAGAAAATGAGTTTGAAATTAGATCAACAGGTAGAACTGATACGGCTTAAAAGTTCTTTTGTCAGATATCAGAAAAAATGACTATCCATTAGGACACTGAATCAGTATCCATGTAAAATGGAAACTGTCCATAATGGTACATAATTGAATAGCTTGGAATTTCATGTCAATGTCCTTGTGATGCTGAATCAGAAACTATTAATAAAATATAGTTTTTTATTAAATGTGTATGGTATGAAAAGGCAAAGCACTATAGATTTAACAATGTTGTAGGCCTAATACATTTACGGCTTTCAAATAACATTGTCTTTTAATTTGACTACAAGCATATAAATCCCATCATGACAGGACAAAGTTTGCAATAAAATCTACATATATGTTGTCAGTGATGCTTTCAACTGCATCCACCACAGTTTCTGCATATTAAAAAATTTACATCAGCATGAAACTGTAATCTGGCAAAGGTGAGGAACTAAGGATAACAAAAAAATGCACTATCACTGAAGTGACAGTGATTTTTGCATGTTTGTGAACATTTAACCTAAGTAAACATATTTATTATTTACTGCACCTTTTCAACTTTTCAAAAACTTGCAATCATCAACAAACGTGCACTAAATTACTACGCATAATAATTTTGAAGTGTGTGGTGTTGTAATAGAGTATTTCACAAGAAAGGCTGATGCTAACTATTTGCATTTTGTAGGAGTACAGGTTTATCACCATGTAGAGCTGAATGCATTGTTAATCATTGAGACAAGCTTGGTTTAAAGAGTACTGCCAAAATTCAAAACCAGCAAAGACCCATTCAGACAGTCACTTTAACCTGCAAGCAATGATTATAACCAACATAAATTAGCAAAAATGTCTCTGATTAAGGTCAATAAGTTCACAGTCAGCATATGGGCATACCACCATAGAAAAGACAACAACCTCATAAAAAAATCTCCATCAAGCCAATAATTCCACCTCCTTACATTTTTATTGATTGTGCATGTTCTCATGACTGTCTATCAAAAGAAATCTTTTCACGTTTCACAGTTAAGAATCAGACACGATCTTAACAGAGTATATATTTTGCCTCCTCGGTAGGTGTCATGAGTTATTCAAATAGAATCAACGTTTTCACATTTTCAAATGTTATGAGCAATACCAGTAGTGACTGTCCTTTGTCTAATTGTCAAAATAAAGCAGAGTTAGAAGAATTTGATAGGACCATGTACATCTCCCAATAAATTTATGACACCGAGTACAGAACTTTCGTATGGCTTACTTTTGCCTTGATCAACTTCATCCAAGATACATAGGAATGAAATTTCATAGCTAGGACAAGCTTTTTGTACCAAACAGTCTATTTACCGACTTTTTGGAAAAGTACATGTTTGCATGTACTCGTGCCTGTGACTAACTTGCATGCCATGCGCTTCAAATATCTAAATAATTTAACTTCTGCTTGAGTTAAATTTCCAGACATTCTCACTAGGCACTCACAAAAGAAGGTGATAACAATTTCGCAAATTAAATCCAAAATATTTTGAACTTCATAAAAAAACAAAAAATGGGATGGTGTAACTAAGTTACAACAGTTATCAGGATATAAAGCTAGAATGCTGCTTACTTGTTTAAGCAAGCTCACAGTCTAACTGTGGTTACTGTATGGACTAGCTGATATGTACCATGCATTCTTTAAATGTATTAAAAACATTATTATAGTTGTCCTTGTCACAATGGGCAGTGCATAATTTGCAAATCATTTGTCTGAACAGATCATCAACAAGCAACCAAAAACGATTCGCAGGTGCAAAACATTACGAAAACTTACCTATTTATGACAAACCGAAGTAGGACAAGCTTTCTCACCAACTTGATTGCGATGCGCAAGTTTGTAAGTGCACACAGCTAAACTTGAGTAATTAGTTTGCGAGATCAAAAAACCTAGAGATGCAATTAGCGTCTTATGTACAGTATTGTCTGGAATCATGTTTGTTCGTACGTCAGCATCACTTTTTTTGCTTTCATCAAATAACAAATTACGCAATTAAATTTCCTTGGCAACATTAGGACTAATGATTGCAATTAACGCCAAATTGCTACGAAATCTAACATGAAACATATAATGTACAGTAAACTGCTGCTTCATGCGGTATACTCTACTACAAGTCAGTCTACCTTCACCAACTATCCCCAGAGTTGAAAATCTTCTGTATGATTTATCTCCTACAAGGTTCACATTACCTGTTAACAAATGTTTTACACAGTAAGGTGACTGCAATTCATGTTTTTTTCGGGAAAGAATTTCTGGCAGTACACCTTACCAGCAATATTAATGAACAGCACACCCTGTTGTGAAGTTTCACATCAAAAAAACAGACAACATGGTGACTTTGTGAAGCAATATCCTGGATATAATTCAATACCTTTACTTCACAGAGTGGTCATAAAGTCGAGGATTTTAATTTCGTAGAGTTACATGAAATCAATTTTTATTGAAAATTTGCTGATAGATTTAACTGCGTCGCCTTTGTGGGTACTTGTTACTCAAGCATTTTTTCTGTGAAACGCGTAAAAATCATACTTAACTTGAAGATAAATGGACCCAGAAAAGAAATATATCATAAATACGAATACCACCGCGCTAGCCGAAATAATCCAGTTGTGAAAACTTTGGTTTCTAGAATATACAGGTAAAGTTACCACACCTCCATCTGCTACAGGAATTGGCATTGGCTTCGTCTGAGCTTGGTCGCGTTCAGTGGCAGCAGCTATCTCAGCAAATGCATCTGTTCCATTCACAGCAGCGTCGTCATCACCAGTTGCGTCTTCATTAACGTCCTGCATTTGAAAACAGCCAATGCACAAATCATCCAACAGCTTGAATCAATCGGTTTTTCGTCATCTTGCCCACAACCCCAACAATTCTTTTCCACAAAAGGTATTTCTGGGTAATTTTGATGAAGAACGTAACACAGCAGAAACCCAATGCTATAGGATGTCTCACACGTTTTCCCAAATTATTCGTAACGCGTGTGGAAACGTATATACAGTGTGCATTGTCGCATGATTTATCTCCAGTTGGAAAAAAATACGTGTACTCATTTGGTTGATACAGTTCGTTTCACAAGGTTTCTGTGAAATCGAAACTGACTTGTTTCAAACTTATCGAAATATTGGTTACCGTAAGCTTCTGCTCCACAATTGTCCACATGAGATATTTTCACAGGAAACAGAATATCCGAGCATGCGAATCAGCCACGAGGAATAAACTAGTAAGGCGTTGTCACTGAGCCATATGCTAATGAAAAATTGTACCTTCCCATCTGAACCACTGTCTTGTCCATCCGCATTTTCATTGGTTGCCGATTGCGCGACAAGATGAGATGTGAACTAAAAAAAATACGTGTTATTAAAGGAGAGCGTACTAGATTCAGATTGCTGGTAACGATTACGTCATGTCAGTGGACAGATGTTTGAGGCAGTTTTTAATAGTAACAACCAAAGTGTAGTGACAAGAAAGCTGTTTCAAATTTTGTAAGGACAGCGAAATAATAGTCGCGTGATGTTCATCGTACACTGTTCATTCACCCAGTAAACGTACCGTAATTGTACACAAAACTGTAGCGATCTGTACTGAATAAAAACTGACACGTTACAACAAAAATTGGTACAGAGAAGCACCACACTGAATAAAGAGAGGTTGAAAAAATTGGGATCCTTTTTTGTTTGCTCTTGATTTCTTGAAACTATAAGCTACCACTTTTATTGTATTTACTTGTAGAAATGATTTAAGCAACTGCGCTTTGTGCCGATCGAAAAGTGCTATTTTTTTCTGAAGTAGCAGAATCTCGTCAGACTCTTTTTAAAATGATCCAGGATTTCTACGAGAACATGCTGATGACACGATCGGATGCGTGGTATGTATCCATCAACGTACTAGGCCCAGGGCGGCATGTATGCCACGCTTAAAGAAAAATGAAGACATACAGGATCAGTGACTACTACCCTGGGGCCCATTCGAATAAACCGCGCAAGCATCGGGCTTGCAGATAAATTTTTTAACTAAGTGGCTTGTAATTGCAAAATTCTGTTGTTCAATTTCAGCATCTGCATCCCCTACAAAAACATTGTAGAAGTATTACAGACTGGAAATCTTGCACGTCACGTTATCACAGCAAACGACTTTGCATCATTCGTATTTAGCTGTGACAGCACATGCTCTCAGCCGAATAATAGCCAGCAACTGGGAAGCCAGCAATAACAAATATAAGTGAAGGGTTTTAGGGTAACATACCTTTTTCTTCAAATCAGCTGCATTATAACCGAGGAGATCCAGGTATTGCTTTTTTGGTTCATCACCGAAGCTCACCTGTCACAAATACAAAGAAATTTAACTGTCGCTATTTACCAACCACGGCTGGCGTATCTGATGAAACAATCCCAAATCAACCTATGGCAAATCCGCGCTTCCCTGGCTACAAAACTGAAAGAAGTGGGTCGTCATATGTCTCGCAAAATGCTTGAAACGCGTGTTGAAAAGGGTCAAGCCTTTTTGTGGTATTGTGACACAAGTACCTACGAAAGAACGACAGGATAATAGCTGGATGGTTATTATAATAACGTTTTGTATTATAACCAGAAGATTTGCAAATAAACAAGAAGTTTGACATTTCTAATTAACGAAAAGGCCACTTCTTTAACTGGTGGTGTGTGCTTTATTACTGCGGGTTTTGTGGCTACCAAACGACTTACGGTATTTTCAAAGGATGCACTGATAAGTAAATAGGCCGATTGCTGAATAACCTATCTTGTCGTATCTGCCAGTTTTTTCCTATACTCATTTACAGTGACATATTAATTTGATAATGCATATCGTCAATGTACATTGTCAATTACGTATATGTGCCAGATAACTATTTGCGAGTGCTCAGCATCAACAACCCTTCATTTTCTTTTGTAAAAAAGGAGTTAATAAATTTGTAAGCATTTTAATTTTCAGAGTAAGCAATTAATTCATAAATAAAAGCAAGGTCTGCACGTCTCGTTGATGTATAACCACCACTTTTGTATAGGTGCTAGGTGTTCTTTTCCAGTTCAACTACTTACAGTAACTTCATTTTACCAAATACCGTATTTCAACAATTTGCCGTCTCTCTCCTCCCCCTCTCTCCTTCCCTCACCCCTTCTCTCCCCGCATCCAGTACGACAGTAGCCGCGTGGCGTGACTCACGGCGCAGATGAAGCGCTCAAAGACCACATGTGACACTCCACAACGAGCACAAAGCAAGTATTATGAAACTTTCTTCTTTCAATAGGTTGTTACTACCAGAAATGACCCCACTGCGCCACGTAGTTTGTGATGCAAACAACATTATGGCACACATACATTTTCCCCAAATCAAGTGCTACAGAAGAAAAGCGCCAAGATATATAAACTTTCGTGCAGGCAACTCGTACCTGTTTTTGCAGTGTTTTACCACACCACTGCCCTTTGCTCGCCTTAAAATGTTTTTCTAATCGCTGACCACAAACACCTTGCAGTCTATCACAAATACATTCACTTTTCTTGACTGAGATATATCGGGTGTGCACTTTGCACTACAAATCTGCCATGTTCTGTTCGCGAGCGCCACCTAGCAGTATCCGTTAACAGACAGCCGATTGTGTAAAACTACTTAAGGAAATAACACTGAAGGATTTCGTATTTGCTGATCGCAACACAATTTACAGATGGAAAGTGTTGCACGTAAGTTTACTTCACGATTTTCAGTTTCTGCAAATAATGCGCTGAAATAAAATTCTTTTTAACAACATCTACATCTACAATTCATCTATTGTCTTCACCCGCGCAAAATAAAAAAACGCCGGCGTTGTGTTGGAACAAAAATTTTAAATGGCCCTGGCCACCAACCGATTTCCATGAATCCCGCGATGACTATTTCTGACCAACTTTTAAACCTTTGCAACATTTTTGCTGCAATTTTGCTATTTTCTACAAGATGCGTTTTTTAATTTTTTGTACTGACGTACAAGTGATAAAAAAGTTAAATACAACGACGCCATTATGCAAAGCATAACGTCAACAATTTTTGAACGCCCAAATCAACGTACTGTACTTGAACCATCCAGGTTATCGGGGTTTCCTACTAAGTTGCTAAATTGCAATCTAGCTGCTCATAAATTTTTTAACGAACCATCTGTTTACAATACAATTATAAGCTGTTGGTATCTTACAGTTCTCACAGATTCCAGTCAACCTGCGATAGATCGCGTGCTATTTTTATGTTCACCAAAGCTATGATTGCACTTTAAACATAGTGTTTGCTTGCTGCTTTTTTTCTGTGGCGTCCAATTCCACAATTACAAGAATGCTCGAAAACCTTACTTGACAACGAACACGCCTATTACAAATTCTTATTCAACTCGTTCTCGTTTTTGTTCATAGCGCGCTCAGCAACTCGTATTTAAAATACCTTGAGAAAACTCCATATATTTTCGTCGAATTCTGTTTGAGAATTCTCCATTTTTTTCTGGCAGTAATCAAAACACTTAGCATTGTCGTAAAGTGCCGCCTGCAATTCGTTTGACCTTTGAAGAAATTGACTTTCCGTGACAACCTGAAATAATGCAAAATTTTTAAAGACGAAAACACCACACTAGAAACAAATACCAATGCGCAAATCAACTTTCAATATACGAGAAAGATATTGTTTAAGCCCTTCATTAATTCGCTGACTTTCCCATTAAATTGTAGTTTATTTTACTAGAGATGATTAATGTTTCGTTTCATTGGTTTCCATGAAAATAACGAACTTGATTAAATTAAGCTTACCAACATTCGTTTTTAATCAACGACACGCCGCCAACCATCTCAGTACACTGCATGCACCAGCTGGACTTGCATTTTACCTGACTGACGGTTACAGGGCGTTTCACAAATTGAGCTTGCTGTGGGTCTGTTGGAGGGTTGTGTTCAAAACACACCAGTCTTCCACCAAACTGCAATGAAACAAACATCACACTTCACTCAGCCCAGTGTTTTAACCAAGACATAGGAGCTAAAGTTTAGAATGATTATGGCAGAGTATGCTCACACGAACCGGGCGAATGTCCAGTATAGACCGACTTACATTATTGCAAAGGGTTAGCCAGGGTTTCTAAACCGGCACCCTGTGGGCCCCAAGAGGGTGATAGGACATTTTTTTGGGGTGCAAGCAGACTTCTGCTCAAATACGTTCAAGACAAATGTACGTTTTTTATTGGTGGAGCAGAAAGCCATGGGTTTTGAGTGTCTCTGAAAGTGAGCCACAAACCATAAAAAGTTGAGAAACACTGAAGGCATTAGCTACGTGATGCATCTACAGTTCCACTGACACAGAGATCGATAATCTAAAAATGTGCTGTTGCTATTTTACGACTTTTATTTCCTGATTTAAAAACGCCGTCATTTGAAAATAAGTGCTGCGAGTTGGAAAATTTGGAAAAGATCCACAACAGCTTTTTTTGCAGAATAACTCGAATAAAACTCTTCAGCAGTGTTTTAGGCAGTGCAAGAGTTAACAAACCGCAGTCTAAAGTAGAATGATCCTATATTTTATTAGATATGGTGAGTAATGACTGGGTACTGACACAGAAGCTGCACTAATAAGAAAAAAATAAGTTCAACTTGCAATTTCCGTTTGCCAGAATTACTGTAAGCTAAGGTTGACACTGCTTCAGTATTCGTTGCTTCAATTAACTGGTGCAGTGGGCAAAACACTAGCGCGGAAAACATGTTAAATTGACATTTTGCGCAGAGTTTTAAACTTAAGGCATCCTTGAAACCATGGGCGTAGCCAGGGGGGCCATGCCCCCCGTTATTTTTAGCATATCTTGTCATTTTGTGCTTTGAGAGGCGGTATCCCACACAAAATACTGTTGCTCGCTTCAAGTCAAAAGATTTGGCTCCCAACAAGACTTTGGGCTGGTTATGCCACTGTTTGACAAAAGCTAAGAAATTGAACAATGAGAAAAAAAGCAGAGGTAAAATCAACTTTGAAGGAGGCAATTCAGTAAGTGACCTAACATTTCCGTTTTACCACTTGCAAAACAATCGCAAATGTAATTAAGTTGTGTCAACGTAACGGAAATGTTGAGGATTGTGTCAACCCATTTGTGAACGTCGTAATCTTATTTTATAAAAGTTTGGGTTTGTCATCACAGCTAGATTGAATTTGTTTTGCACACTCGTCAGTCCGTGACCAAATCAAAGCAACCATGTGTAGCTAAAATGCATTTGGACAGAGAGCAGTGTTGAAAGTTGCCTGTTAATTTGCGGCAAAAGAAAACAGCGCTCATAGAAATTGCCATGGCAATTTCTGCAAAATACGGTTTTAGCATCTGGGAAATAAATACTTGCATGCAAGCAACTGGCGACATGCGATTTTCGATAATCGCATTCAGGCAAGGCAATAGCACGAGTAGCTTTTGGATGATTTTGCGACATGCAGGCTGAGGGTTACCGACGTCAGCTGCCCGAGTAGTTGGTGTGGTGAAACAAACAAGATCGAAAAAACAACATCATTTAAATTAGGATGAACAGCACCGACTTGCGTGTTTATATTTATGAACGTATTGATAAACATTAACAAAGTTGGTTCAGTTTCAGACTAAAATAGCTTGCAAAAAACATACAATACCCATTCAATACATTATTGCCCCGATTGCTTCATAAAACATGCACTATATATGGCACTTATAATCTAATTTTGTCTATTTTCACCCGGGTTTAACGGTTGAACAAAAGAATTTGAAACGAATCTCCGGCCAGGACTTCTTTAAAAAACAATGAGCACTTACAACGAACGATGCTCCGCACGGCTTGCGCATCCACTTCGGGGGCTTTTTGAGAGGCATACAAACTTTGCGCTTCGTTGCATTCGCAGCAGCAGCAGGTTGAGCCAAAGAATCGCCAGAACTTCCGAAAGCTTCATTTACCTAAAAAACATGCCAAAATTTCACTAACTCGGGGAAGAGCTGCAAATTGCTCGTTGTCAGTGAATCCATTTCTCATTCGTGACAACTGCATTGATGTTGGCTTACGCTCAGCGTTTGCCATAGCAACGTGGTTACTTAATCAGAGCAAATCTCATTGCACATTGTTTTTCAAACACGAAAAATAAACCAAGGGACAATTAGTATTCTACTCACAACAAGGCCTTCAACTTTAGTTCACGCGACGCCACTAGACAAAGCCCAGCTTGAGCAAAAATTTGTTTGATGCTGTTTTCTCGTTGACATGCGATTCCAAGATCGCAGCTTCGCTTTATAACATTTGCAAAAAAATCGAGCACTTGATAAATTTTCAATTCATCTTAAGTTGGCGAAGGGGAGCATGTAGTACATGTCGATTCAAAATTACATAACGATCTTGTGCTATCGATGTAACTGGACTTACCAAGTTTTTATGCTTTTCTTCATCATTGCCTTCGACAGCAATCCCGCCTCCCATTAAAGAATGGATGAGAATTCGGCCATCAAATGACCCTGTTGAAACCACATTAGGATTTCTAGGGCACCACTGTACATCAAAGCACCATTGCACGTTTGTTTCCAGTTCGTACAATATCTGCAAAAATATTAAGTTGCCGGAGTACAGTCAAAACCTCTCGGTTTGCTGCAAGCTTTTAAAGAATCAGCTGACTGGGCTCTGCTGTCTTCACTTTGCAATGATTCTGACTTGCATCATATTTGTTTTCAAGTAACTAGTCTCCACAAAGGCGACGCAGTTGAATCTATCTGCAAATTGTTTCCAATAAGCAAAGGATTTCACGTAACGCCACACATCCCCAATCCTGAAATTTGCGGGTGGAAGGTTGAAAGGCTAAAACAAGAGCAGAGTAAGGAAGCAAACTCACGACTAAATTAATCGACCAAAACACAAGCTACGGCAAGTAAAAAACTGGAAAATATGTCGTTCCCAAATAATTGCCTTAGGTTCAAAACTGTTTTACATGTCTACGTGAGGACACTGCTACAATCAGATTTGTTTAACGCAGGCAAACGGAAGGTTTTGAAAAGAATACAACATGTCATTCAAATACCGCCTGGCAATTTTTTTCTATGTATTAATATAAAAAGCTTCGTCTAAGACCCACGGACCTATGACAGCCTATTTATACAGCAGCGGCTACTGAAAGCAAATCGGCTAAAATTAATTATAGGCGAAAATAACTTGAAAAGCTGGAATCTTCCTTGAGGTGATTGCTTGCAGAGTTTCTTCAATGAAAAAGATGTGAGTATTGTTTGCAATCACTGCTGATAGTGATAGCTACGCATGGGTGGCTGATGGCTTACCTCTGGAGGGGAACTATTCGGATTCCAACAATACACGTGGTTGTCTTTCCCGCACGACAACAGCAGATCGGGGTCCCTGGGACACCAGGCAACGGACATCACACCTTTCCTGTGCTTTTCCAATACCTGCAACCAGGCACGTTTAGCAGCGATTTCGACACAAAAAAACGGACAAAATACGAAAACGGCAAAACCTATGGGGTTAGAAACGGTACATAGTCTGAACGTGGCAAATAAAATGCAGATAACGAGTAAGCTTCTGATATCCACTGCGGTATTCACAGATAGCAGCATCCCTAATGGTGGAGCTATCTGCAATGTAATCGTGATCAGAGTGAAGAGTGCAGTCAAGTAAATTCGTCAACACTGGAGAAACAACTTCAGATTCGTTTGATTTCCAACACACAATCTCAAGAAACTTCGTTTATAGTAAGAAATAGCACAGTATGAGTCGGTAATGACTTCAACGCATTCATCACGTTTTGATCATCGCTGTTGCAACGATTGGCGGAGTCGCACGAAACTTCTGGGGAGCAAAGTTCTCTACCCGATTATAGGTAATTCTGGATTACCGGCGCAATTCAAGTTTTATGGGTATGATACAGATGACCTACAAACCTTTTTGGTTTTCAAAAAGCTGACGTGGCGAAAACGTCACTGCTTAAAACTTTTGGCAGAAAGCAAGAAGATATTTTGAACGTCCTAATAATGGGCTACGAAACAATTTGAGAACCGTTACGCCAAAGTTTTTGTATTGACTCGACGCGGTATTTGGGAAGAACACACCTGACAAGTCCACAGGTTCAGTTGTTTTTTTTTTAATGGTTTTTGACAGTAAGTCACAGGAAACGAAATTCATGTGGCTTGGCGTATTGGTCGCAATCAGATAGTTTTTGTCTCTGGCTAGTTAATGCAGGCTAACCCATGGTTATCTGTCTATGTCGAGAAGAATGGCGCTCGGAGGTTTTGAGACTTAACCTGCTTTTGCTTTCAAGACAAAGATGCGCATATCGCGCGAAAAAGGCTACACCCCATTAGGTTTAGCGGCAACGTTTTCTTGACTCTGAACGACAGGTGGCCTGTTTTTCAGAAAATAATAACTGGAATTCGGAGCCTTCAAGCAGTTACTTGTTTAAACATCTGCTACAAACTTCATCGTTGCGTTTGCGCGAAGTCTTTCGAGACAATTTTTTTACATACGTGCATAACATGAACAAATTTCAGTGAAAAATAACTGTTAACACACCAATATCCGTCTGAATGACTTAAAGAAATAATTCTGTTCTGGAAAACATCAATTCGCAACTTTTGGTTCAGCTTAAAATGAAACCTAAAAATTCCAAATCAATAAAAACACGTTGTTTTGTTAAATTCAGCACTATCCCACTGAAAAATTACAAATGGACCAAAAATAAATGCAAATGTAGCATCAACATGAACTAATGAATTGACATAAAAAGTAAATTAACCTTGAAATTATGCAAAATCGTTAAAAAGTTTCATTGCAAATGTACTGGCCATCAATGCTTCTACTTTCTCAAGAAATGGTGATATGTCATGCAGGAACAATTTTCCAAAGCATAAGTTATTAAAAAATAAACGTATAAGCCACTACTAAAGTACAGCAATCAATGCACAAAATATCGAAAAGTAAATGTTCTGCAATACAATTAAAAAATCTGTCACAACTGGATTTCCCCGTAGCCAGAATCAAAGACAAGTTCATGCACAACTTTAACTCTTTTTTTAAATCTGCTGCCTGCGCGGCTACGCCTCGAATCTGAGTGCAAACATCGAGCAACTAATTCAAAATTAATAATTTTTTTTCAGTTTTCAATTAAAAAAGATTTATATTTCAATTTCTACGTCAAATCAACAACATCGGTACCTTCAATGGGGAGGTTGCAAATCTAAGATCCCAAAGTTGTACAACTGGGGAGTGGTCATCTTCAGATGGCAGTACCAATTGTGTGGCAACTTCTGGGTGCCAAGAAACATCACTACATTGCATCTAGAGCAAAAAACAACGTAACAAATTCAAAAGATTTTTCTCAAATTTGGCGCGTTGTCAATGACACTGCCATTCAATTCACACACTTCAAAAAAATTTATTAACAAAATTACTTTCAAACTTTTACTAATTAATTTTTTTCTTGTGTAAGTTTGCACCAGCGTTGAGAAAAACCCGGGTTTAAAAAAAAAACCACCTGTTTTTTTTGTTTTTTTTAAAAGAAACAAGATTTTGTGTTTTTAAGGAAAATGGAAAGACCCTATTCTTATTTGTTTTTATTGCATCATGCAATATTATTATCAGAATTACACAATAACTACTTGTCATACCAATTATGCCATTCAAATTTGAGGGTAAAGAAATGTGCTCTATCCTTGTTTTCGCAAATTGTTGGTAAATTCACTCCAAAGTGGTAAGGCTTGGCAAGAATGCGCACAGCAAACAAAGAAAAATCATTTCCACACAAACTCTGCAGTTTCACGTCAAGTTTATCTGCATGCTCTGCTAATTCAGCAATTATAGCAGGGATCACCAACTTCCTTGAAGCTGAGAGCTACTTCTTGCGTGCCGATTAATGCAAGGAGCTACAACTTTGATATACACTTCTGAAATAAAAATGTTGCTCAATTTACCTTTAATTATTTTAGTATTAACAATTAAGATATTCTGCAATGTGAAGACACTGATCATGCTAATGTAATTTTTAGAGCAGGCCCGCAAGCAGGAGCGTAGCCAGCCCGGAAATTTTTTTGGGTCAAATATTTTGCTTTCAGCAAGCAACAGTATTTCATTTGAGACAACACCTCTCAAAGCACAAAACAACAAGAAATCCTAGAAATTTGGGGGCCATGCCATTTGGCCCCCCTAGCTACGCCTATGCCTGCGGATGACCTACTTGTTCCTTGCAGGCAACCTGGTGCCTGTGGGCACCACATTGGTGGCCCCTGATTTTTAGAGTGTTTTTTTCAACATGATTTGGTATGGTCCAAAATCAGAAAAAGTTGATAGATGTACATAAGGCAGAAAAATTGGTTAAAATATACTGATTGTGCAGAGCTGAAAAAGATAACCATTACAAACTGTTTAATCTATTCTTTTTTTCCAAACCCTTCAAATTTTATTGCTGTTTGCTTTGTTTGATTAAAAAAGTTAAAGCTACCTGTACAAGTGTCCTGTCTATTTTATTTTTTACTTCTTAGTAGATTTTTTCAAAGAAAAAATAAAGAGTGGGTTTTTTTTGGTGGGTTTTATTGAGTTTTTTAAGTGGGCTTTTTTAAAAAACCCGGGTGTTTTTTTGGGTCGTTTTGTTACAACAACCCTGGTTTGCACAGCGTCCACAAATTTTCACAGCAACACCATAACATGAACACTAAGGTCCCCTGACCAACTACCAAAACAGAAGCTTCCTACTGGAAGGCTGTACTAAAGTAAACTTCTAATCTTTGTATTGCAGAATCTTAATGGGAAAGCTGAAGTAATTTGCAAAAATATACATCAAAAACAAACACAAAATTTTAGAAATATATCACACAAAATCAAAAATGGTCGCAAAACTAAGATGCTTCTTTGTCTTCAAAAGAACACTTTTATTAAAATAGAATTTTTTTTGGTTCATCTGTTGCCTTTAGTGCAACTTGAAGTAAAATGTTTTCCAAAAAGTAATTTAACACAATCAGTCACTTACTCTTCCAGAGGGATCCTGAACTTTAATAATTGGTTCATTTTTTCGTAAATCCCACACAACACAGCATGGTCCAGAGGTAACAGCACTAGTGGAGGCAAGAATATGTTGAACCTTTAAACATGAAGGAAGAGTTTAAATTGATTTGCAAGAAATTTTTTTGTACGTTTGCTGCATACCAGCTGTTACAGAACTTTAAATTTGCCCAAATGTGCTTATTAATATTAGAATACATAATATTAACAACTTTGCGTGAAGGCTGCAACAGTTTTTTCCCCACAAGCTGGTCTGTGTGGAGCAGAACCTTCCCTGAAAGTGAATCATAAATTATGTCTAGGCACACAACAATCATTTCAGGTTTTGGACTTGTTGGCCATCATAGATAATGGCAGTTTACCTTGCTAATAGCTATTTAACTTTTAATTAAAGTGTGGATAACATTTGACTTGATAAGGTTATTCAATATTGCGATGAGACTTGTTGTTTGCAGCAATTGTGATAGCAGACTCCATAAATTCATGTGACAGTAAGCTTTACATGTGATCTGGAAACTGCTAGCATACTACCTGGAAAGCCCTAGCATACCACTAGCAGCATCTGTACAACAGTTTGAGAAGCTAGAGGGAAACAACCGTTGTGTAGTCACAAGCAATCTTCAGATGAGTCACAAATAGGGATCAGAAAGCTTTTGAATTGTGCCTACCAGAAACCAACTTAACAGACTAATTGCACAATGGAAGTTGTTGACAGGGGTTGGTTCTTGGGTCATAGGGGGTTGCTATAATGGGTTGCAGTACAAATAACATTGAAAACCACTGCCTTAGACCTATCCACTGACACCTAACTAGAGGCTGGATAGGTTGCAAAAATCATTTTTCTTGTCTTCGATACAACTGACTAGAAATCTAACAATCAACAAAAACTAATCAATATACTTAGTTACACAAGTGAGACAAGAGTTGAAAAGTCAACAATGAACTCTAATAGCATGCAGTGCAATGCCTGATAACTACACATAAATCGCAAGTTTTTGTGAGATAAAGGGTTTGATAAAATCATGAAAAACCAAGATTTCAGCTACTCTACAAGCTTACCTTGGGTTTAACCAAAGTTTAAGACTGTGGTCGCTGGAAATGCTTTACAGTTTACACCACGGCTGCCTAACCCGCAGCCCGCGAGGTTGTTTAAGTGGCCCACGATGTAATAAGTTCGTAAGTAGACTTGTTAAATTTTCAGTATTTTTTTATAGGCTCAAGTATATTTGCCATTAAATCACACCAAAATTATAATTGTTATTTCTGCTATGGGCTTACCATCCAAAAGCTTGTATAACAAACGCTGTGAAAATATGTCAATTTCTTGGATTTGGTTTGCATCCATACAAGCTGGCAACACTGCGTGCAACTGTAGGACTGATTATCACCGCCTGTTATCGCATAAAACTAATTAAAATCAAGGGATTTGTTACTTCACAAAAAACGTTTGTGACCTGCAATAAATTTCCTCATGTGAAAGTGGCCCGCAACACTAAAAAGGTTGGGCAGGCCTGGTTTACACTGAAAATTGGTCATCAAACTGTGGTTAAGCCCAATAGCAAAAATAAGAAGCACAAGAAAAGATGACCTCTTGACATGAAAACAGCTAAAATACCATAGCTGTTAAAAATTTATACATATACCTGTCTGTTCCAAGCCACTGCACTTATAGGTGCAATTGGCTGTGTTTTTGCACCAGGGGTCATTGGATTACCTGGATTTTTCATATCCCATATAAATATTTCTCTTTCTGAAGCTCCAGATGCGAAGAGGTTTTTCTAAAATAACAAAATTGCACTGGTAAACAATGCATGAAACTCATGCAGTCCTGTACACTACGGTGAAAACAATGCTGCAACCATGATTGTTAGGTGTCCTGACAACTTCAATCAACATAAACTTATTGTATAACAACTTCCACAAAAACACAAAATCATTCAGTCTTTACTTATTTACTTGGGTACACCTGGTTGCATTTTATTGATCTTGTACATCTCGCCCATGCACTGTTACAAAAACAACAAACTATTTGCATGCTTTTTCCTTTTTATTAACCAAAAAACAACATCATTTGCAGGTTTCTCTCTTTACTATACTTTTTATCATACATAAGCACTAAAACCAATCCATTTGCAACAACTAATAGTAGCAAAACAGAGAACAGTGCCAGATACTTAAAAACATTATTTGTAGCTTTGAGTGCTAGACAATCAAGGATATGTGAAATATCTCATGCCCAGTGTTTTAAGATGTTTTGAGAGACCGTTTCGGTCTCTCAAAATATAGTAGGAACTTCCTTTGCTACAACCATCAAATAAACTAAAACCTTGCTTTACAATCATCTCGGTATTAAGATAATAGTTGCTGTCTCTCAAATTGTCTTAATGGTGAACAATGTCAAATCTTTGAAAAAGCTGCTCATGCCACAAATAATTCGGCAAAAAGAGCTTTATTGTCATTGACTTTATATACCTATTAACTTCACACCTACAAACAATTCAACCCATCACAAAACAGTCAAAAAATTCTTTAAGACATTAATTTCTTGATCCGTAGAACATTTCTTGAACTTTATTAATTCACATCATCAATGCATTTGTATTCGAAGTTGCTGGCTGTGATTATCATAAATCAACAAATCACAATATCTTTTGCATTTTTTTAACACAAACCTGAAATGGATTAAAATCCAGCGCATTAACTGGGCCAGTATGCTTTGATGTAGCAAAAACAAGGCAGTCCTTCTCATGATTCAAAACCTTTTCAGGATCAAAGATTTCAACAGCTCCTTTGTCAGTGCCACATACAATCAATCCCATTGATTGTGAACAATCGAGATAACTTGGACCCCACACAACTTTCTGGAACCTTTATGAAGCAAAAACAACTGAAAAGATAACCATGTTTAATAACAGCAAACACCATGGCAAAATGGCTTGTTTTTCACACCACCATACGTATGTCAGTGTAACACAGTTTATGGCACCATAGCACGCACAACTATGAATGCACAAGACTAGTAACACTTTTGCTGCCGACATATGTTTTGAATCACATTAACACCTTTGGAACCGGGTGGATTTTCCTTAAGACCCCCGTGAGCAACTTTATTCCCACTATTTTGCACCACCACAACTCGCCTAAAGCTAGACAGCTGTTCAAACGCTGTAAAGATGTGGAAAGTCTTCTAGTTTGGATTTTAAAAAACTTGGAAAGTTGAGGGCTTTTTTGGGGGTGACATCACAAGCAGGGTAGGTTTAAGCCATTTTGGTCCTAGAGGATACCCAGCCTTGGGCACCAACGCCAACAGCCAATATTTTGACTGAAGTTTTAAGTGGAAACTAGGCTATAATATGAGTATTTAAAGCCTTTTGATTGGCCATGCAGCATTTCTGGTTCAGAAGTTACGGCCAAAAATATACTTTACAAAAATTTTGTTTTTTGTCCTTTATTTTTTTACCAGAAACGCTAGACAGCCAATCAAAGGCTTTAAATACGCATATTATAGCCTAGTTTCCACTGAGTAAACCATAACCATTACATGGTTCACTCATTTGCATGGAAACAGGTGAAACGTAACGTAAGCAGAATGGCGTCCGGCTGCTTTCTGGGACACTTGTGTCAGGCTGCTTTCGGGGATTTTTGGAAAAAAATGACTAAACGCACGTGGCTTTGTGCGGGAATATCTCCGCTCCTGTATGGGTTACAGACCTGGTCGAAGTGTCAAAGACACGGCAAGTCTTCTAGTCTGCAATCCAAAAAATTTCTTTGCTTGGGAGGTGCAGGTTTTTTGTGAGTGACGTCACAAGTGGAGGACTTTTAGGCTACCTTGGCCCTGGGCGCCAACCGTTAGGTGGTAGTATTTCGCTGAAGTTTTTACTGGAAACTAGACTACAATCCGAGTCTTTTGATACTTTGGATGACCTGCTGCGGTTTCGGGTTCAAAAATTATGATGTAAGTTTGTAAAAATATTTGACTAATTAGATAATTAATTAATTTGTTTATTTTAGATCATAACTTTTAAAGCAGAAACGCTAGAAAGTTGATCAAAGGCTCAAAAGACTTGGACTCGAGCCTAGTTTCTAATGATATCTTCAGCGAAACACTTTGGCCTAGCAGTTGGGCCCTAGGCCAGGCAACATGAGCCAAAGTGGTCCAAAAACTACTTCACTTATGACGTCACTCACAAAAAATCTGCACTCCCCAAACAAAAAATTTTTTTCGAGTGCAATCTACCAGACTGGCCAATCCGTTTGAGCCCTTGAACAACTTTCTAGCACAATCTGCAGAGGAGCTAGGGCGTTGGTAAGGCAACCAAAAACTGCTGTTTTTTAGACTGAAACCAAAGTACGAATATATCGTACACCGGCTCTCAAAGTGTTAAATGTGGAAACTCTACAAAAAATGAAAATGTAATTAGCAAGCCGACCTTAGCAGCTCAGAAAGACGTCACTCCTAAAAAATTGTTAGCAGACTGTTTCAGAACCTTAGCAGACAGCCCAAAGACTCAAATGTTAGGGGCCCGTGCTATCCCTACATGCTGATTCTTTTGAGGGTTTGAACAGCTCTCTAGCACAATCTATTGAGGATCTATGCAGTTGGTGCAACAATTAAAATAAGCTTGATTTTAAGTACGAATTTCCAAGTACGATATATACATACGCAGGCAGCCAAACTGTTAAAATTTTTAAATGATTTTTTCAGCAGGTTTGATCAAGGATACCAGCTGAATTAAATAAAGAACTTTGGTAATACCTGTTTGCTGTATCTACCACTCCAGCACATGTTGCCTCCAATGCTGCATCAGACATATCGACTGTATAAAGCTCCAGCTTTGCATTAGAGCTAAAAGTAGCATCCAATTGCTGCGCAGCTGTACCAGCAGCAATATATATTGGATGAACTTCTGCTGGACTCCAAGCATAATTTGCAGTGACAGATACTTGTTTAATCTTTACCATATTGACAACAAAGCCAAAGTTTGCTATTACTGACAGACTGACCAACAAAAAAAAACAACTACAGTCACAGATGATCTAACAATTCACATACTAGACTCTATTAGAGGCTCTACTATAGAATCAAACAAGCTTGACAATAATTGGTGCAACAAATGGGCTGCAGAAACAACCAATAGTGCAGACTTTACATAAATTCACAAATTTAATTTTGAAGGAGTTCATATGTTTGATCACCTTGTTAAAGAGTTTGATTTTCTTGGGCAATAAAAAGCATTGCTAAAGTACAACCACAGAGGGATTGAAATTAAGAAATCTTTATTCAATCCTGTTACCTTTACAACAAGTGGTAGAAAATGCACCAGAGTCAACAAAAGACTGGCTGAAAATATATCTGAAAAACACAGGGAGCCATGCATCTGTCATGACTTACATAAGGACACTCTAAGATTTGCCCTTTCCTGCAATAAGAGGATTTCAAGGCAATTGAAGCAATGTTCACCTCCAGTATCTCACAGACATTGACTTCAGTTTAATTCCTAGGCCCACAATCATGTAAAGCCAAAGTATGGCTTCAATGATATGACACCAGTTATATTTGTAAAATAGGTGGCTCGATCATATAATGTCATGACATTATGAGCAAGCTAAGCAACCAATAGATGCAAGATGCATGAAGATTGTCGTATAACAAGGAGGTAAGTCAATCAAAACAGACATGCCATTGAACCAAATAATGAAGAAAGAATCAGACATAAAGTTCACACCAAAACAGAGTACGCAGGAGAAGCATGGTGACAAAAAGTTTTAACAGAAACAATATATAAAGCGTGGAGAATAATACACATAAAAAAGTATAAACTAATTGTTTTATGGTACATGCACAATATACATCAACATAACACAGATGATGGTGGGTGTAGAATTAAGGCATGTACAGATGGGCAGTTGGAGCAGGGACATAGTTGAAGGAAGCGAACAGCCATAAGGGTCGCAAAGCAAAGGGCAATGCAATTAGAAACATAACATTTCATTACAAAAACAAGTAGGAAGGGCAGAAATAAATGTTTATACATATAAATTGTGAGGAAATAACAATTCACCCACAGACCATAGAGTTCCATGCATGGGCGCAATTTGGTGGGGGACGTGTGTCCCTCACTTTTTCAGATGGGGGCAACATAATATGCCATGTCCCCCATTTTTTCTCTTTAGGTTTTGCATTTAGAGAGGTTTCAAAAATAAAATGATGTTTGTCACGTTTTGTGTGAAGAGCTTTTCATGTTAGATGGTAGGCCATACATAGTCAAGTTGATGTTGAAACTGGGTTTGGTGTGATATCACTGATTCATGTTAGTTTATAAATTTTAGCTTCAATAAAATAATTTTTAGCATTTTTCAAGTTTCTAGAGACCATGAAAGATGTTTAACTTCTTCTGCCCGACATTTTACCCTATGTGGTATACTGTTAGAAAAGTTATTTTCTTGTAACAGTGAGAGTATTACAGCTGCACATGTAAGAGACCACTGCACAGCCATGATTTGTTCCATGCAGAAATGTAACTGGCTTTGCTGTAATGTTGGTTGTCACATATTCAGAAACAGACAGCGTATAATTTAATGATGCTAGCGTATATAATGTTAGAAAGTTAGATTTTCAGGCAAATCTCTGCAAAGCTTTTGCCCAGAAAAAAAGCAAAACTATTGTGGAGACTTAGTTTTGGGATGGGGAGTCTGACAAAATACTGTTTTCAACCTTTAGTGAACAGGATTTCACTCAAACTTTGGAGAAGTATCCTACAGTACTTACCAAGCTGTATATTGACCTATAGCTCAAAACGTAGGGACTTGACTTGGAAATAAGGACAAAATATAAAGTTATCCTAACTTCTTGTAATATCGCGACAATGATCAACAAATCCAAAATATATTTTTTCCTTGACTCTTGCACTTTGTGCTTGTGCTGAATGCACTGGTTCGCAAGTCATCTGATTTACTTGAGTTTAGCCAAACCCAAAATGCAGTAGTGTTTTCATCCAAGTGCGAAACATTTGCTTTACAGATACATCACACCTAGTTTTGTTGGACATTCTTTTCGTGTTGAAGGTGAAACTTGGTACTTTTCCACCATTTCACCGTTGTGCATTTTGATTTAATCTCAAATATAGTTTTTTGTGTCGTTATGTAAGTAGAACACTTAGAATGAAACTTTTGACATGGTGCAGAGTTAAAACTCTGGCAGGGCTTTTCGTCTCGGGCCGGGCCCGGGCTTAAGTTTTTCAAAATATTTCAGGCCTGCATACAAAACATTTTTGCAACATTAAGAGTACGACTTTTTTCTTTTGTGACGTTGATTTGTTGTGCTCACCATGGTAATTTCTGTGAGTAAAATGATTGCGATTTTTCTTCAGCTAATTCTGTTTGCAAACACAGCTGCGTTCTGTTATTGTCTGCTAGGATTAGTCTCTCACTGTTTTTGAGAAGGCGACAATGGTGAGGAAATTAGCATGACATGGCGTTGCGTCAAAAAGATCAATCACTCACGAGATTCTTAGCTTGTTGAAGCTTAAACGCCATTTTTTTCATATCTATAGAGCTATCTTAGAAAGTTTCTTTTATGCCTATAGCGCCATCATAGATAGTTCTTTTTTGCTTGAGAAACATTATATTCCGCAGTATTATCATTGACTAACATGCTACATTTGTACCAGATTATGCCAATGTTTGTTCAAGGTGGTTGCTAGTTTCGGTGTGATAAACCGAGTACCTGCAACTACACTTGCACACAATGTTTTTTTATACTCCGCAGTTGCGTATATCTTACTTCACTCAGTAAATTTGGCTTTCAGGCCTAAATCGGGCTTCAAAAATAAATTGAGCTCGAGTTTCAAAATGAGGCCCTTTTACAACTCTGGGTGGGTATGTAGGCAGGGGCCAACAAGGGGAGATGGAAAGGATACATTCTCCACCCACCATCAGTGAAAATAGATTGAAATCATTTTGTGAAGTAGGCTACACTAGTTTTCAGCCAAATGTTTTTGCTGCAGTTGAGAGGATATTAATGGAGATTTTGGTAGGGGTGGAGCTGCATGCATGGTGCCCAGTAGCATTAAAAAAATTGTAGATTTTTCAAAAAACGGAAATGTGCAAGAAAAATATTTATCGTGTTTGTAACGTTAAACGACTTGAACAAGACATCAAATTGTGCTGTAACCCTCACTTATAAAATGCATCAAAACTGAAGTGTTCTATTGTGAAAGAGTGATATGTACGTGCGACCAATGCGATTCAGCATTTTGTGCACTCCAAATGACAGCTCTGATAAAGCCCAATTGATGTATTCTACTATACCACTGTGCTTGTTTACATCCAAATACAATATTGATGGAAACAGGCTGACTACAGTACCCTGTCCAGCAACAAATTTAAGTATAGTACAGTAACATGTAAATCATCTGCAAGGACAAAGCAAAGCGTGATTAGTGTTGCTTTCAAAACACATCTACAAATAAGAGGGAATCTGTAGGCCTATATATAAAACGTCACTTCTGTATCGACCCAATGACCATATTGGTTTTCCACCAAGCTGTTCCCCCCACATTTTACAACAAAATTGTGCCTATGGTTCCATGGATAAGTAATGTCCAACTAGACGCATGGTTTCATCAACTGATGCTGAAGAGACAAGGGCATTGATAGATACAACAATATTAGCAGCAAACATTAATCCAATAAGTCTTAGGTACATGAAAAACAAAATATGACTGTTTAATAAACAAAGTGCTACGGAACCACCCATGGATCTTCCTATTTCAAAACGTATTGCACTGTTAACTGTACCACATGAGGTGGTTTGAATAAAGCGTTCAGTTTGTCACTAAAGCACTATCATCCTGGTAGCGTAACAGATAAGTTTCAAGTCTGCCATGCTAATGGTTATTGGTTTGCCTCTCACCTTCGCACCTTATATTTTCGTAATAGTGACTGCTTGCACATTTCAATTCGTGAGACCAGTTTTTCTTTACTTTCTTCAAAAATTTTGCCTTAGGGTTAAGTTCAGGGGTTAGCATTATGATAGCATTAGGTTAGAGTTAGCTTGGCGATAGCTTACTCAGGATTTTACTTTGGGGAGGAGGGCTGAATAGAAGCAAAAGCTATTAAAAGGAAAAATTGCTTGTGATTAGAATAGTGAAGGAAAGCACATATTTTGTTGGTAAATAATTGACTGCACTCACCACAAAACCTGGGGGTCCTGACATCTGTGTTGCATTTGCCAAGTGTATTGTGTATGTACTGTAAAACCATTGAGTTATACTATAGTATAAGTATTTAGTATGTACAGTCGTTACTGTATGTGTACTGTAGTACATTTACCAGAATTTTTTTACAGATTTGTTTGTAGTGAATCGATATCGGATATGCAACACAAACAATGCTTTTTTGTCAGAGTCAAGCCTTAGCCTTTATCACCGAAAAAAAAACAGACTATAATTTTCACACAAATCCAGACTATAATAAATTTACACCAAAACCCAGACTATAATTTTCAAAAAAAGCCACGTGCGTTAAAAAACAGATTTTCAAAATCTTGCTTCAACCAAGTCAAATTCGCAACCCTGCTGCAGCAAACCAGACGTGGCATTTACTTCTCAAGCGTCCTGAGTACTGACGTCATTAGGGCATAGATCGATACAAAAAAATCTATGCTTGAGTGGTAACACGGAGATTTTTAAAAGCAAGCCAAGTTCGGCAATATTGGAAGAACCTCGAAAAAAAACTTTTATGTATTGAAACAGAAACTTTTTGCTTTCGCTGGCTTAAAATCTAACCAATCGCTTTCTTCCAGTTTGACATCTATCGGCAGACAAAGCAACCAGAGCTGAAGAAATGAACTTCGATTCGAAATCGGATTTAAATCCTGCTGGATTTGAACTTTTACAATGGATTCGATTTGCATATTATAATTTCTGCTTAACGGGATTTGCATTGGATTCAATAATTTGATTTCAACTTCTTCACAACTCTCAATTTAGTTTAGCGACTGCAAATTGCTGTAACGTGGCAACAAGCTTGGGAATTGACCGCCGCCAGTAGCACGTTGGACACGATTTCCTTATTGTAATGTTTGGGCCAGAAATGATCACAATCCGGTTTGCCGGTTGGATATTCGGCAGGATAGTGAGCTTGCAACCGGATATGCATTGGCGAATGAAAGATTTTTTACGGGGGGAGCTCAAGTAAGAGTTCACCCGGATGTGTACTGACTGTATAGCAGTGAAGACCCAACTGCTCAGGAAACTTTTTTAATAAACACGGTTGACAACCAAACACATTTTGGCTAAATTGCATTCTCACCATTACTCAGGCTTACTGGGACGTTTACGGAGCAGAAGGAGCCTCCAAAACATTTCAGAAATTATTCTCAAACTTACCTAACCTTAAGAAAGCAACTTGTTGAATGTCCGAAAAGTTATATTATTACCAAAACAAGCACAGGTCCACGCCAAAAAAAACGTAGGGCAGGCGTAGAAGTGACACAAAACTACACGAAGAAACCTGAAATGCCGTCAATAACCTTTGTTGGCAGTCTGTGCAAGATCCATGCCTTATTGTTTTCGAATATTGCAGATGTTCATGACGTTCGGATTTGAAAATTTGTTTGCATTCGGAAAATTTTTCGATTTTTATTGCGTAACACCAGAGACGCAACGAGGGGGAAAGAGATCACAATTCCCAGGACGAGGAATCACTGAGAGGACCAAAAACACCCAACAATGACATAAGCACTTTTCTAAACAGCGTATTTGCTTCCAAAAGACCTCAGATTCGAACATAGGGGCGGCAAACTTCCATTATGCCCCAGGCTCCATCTAACTTCGTTACGCTCTCTGCACAATGCACATCACGATTGTCCAGCCAAAATGGCGAAATTTGTTTACAAAAATACCTGCCCATCAGTGGCAAACTATCAGTCACAAATTTTTTGAAAAAAAGTGCTGTTGATTGTCGAAGTCGTTTGACCATAGAAAATACCTTGAAGGTCGAAAAAAAGGTGTATTGTTTTGAAAACAAGCATAACTTATCCTCCCCCACCAAAAACGCTTGGGGTACGTGCAGACACAAACATACCAAAAAGCTCCAAAGCAATAATTATGCTGGCACTTTGCCTTTGAAGGTGTTTATTGCATCGAGGGCATTGAAAATGATCAGACAATATTTTCAACGTCACAACGGGAAACGTAAAGTTTGTAGTGAGTCAATGATCAAATTCTTACCGATTCATTTTTTTGTACGAAACGCGAATATACCACGGTAAAGCAATTTTAGAAACACTGTACAGCAAGTTGAAAACAAATTATTAGCGACAGCAGAATATTGGTCGATGAAAAGCATCTGGTTTCGAGCTGAGCTGAACTTTTGTCCAAAAGGCGTTGCTGGCAGGCAGGAATGTATTGCTAAAAAGAGGTGTGGGAACGAGGTTCCCACACCAAACATAAAATAATGTGACTGATTCGCCTACAAGAATTTTCACACTGGATCTTCCTGTTTCACTTTACTGCTACGGTGCTATACATGAAAGAACTTCTCATTTATTCATTTATGCTGCTCCAGGCGCTACACGTAGAAATTGAAATGAAAACTCAAAATCTTCAAATAACGTTACCAGTGCAAAAAGCTGTGGGAACGTAGTTCCCACCCCGCTACACCCCTGCTGGCAGATCTGATGTTAATTAATAGTCATCTTTAGCATAGCCTACAGCTAATCTAGCGCACTTCATTGCAAGCCTACCTGACATGTAGGCTAGGTTTTACGGTTAGGTTTGCTGTTTTTTATTTAACGCTGTCATTGAACGCTCTAACCTAGCCATTAATTAACTGCATTGTAAGTTCGTTGTAGTGTAATTTTTATGCCTTCGCTTAATGACAGTAATAACATGAGCTGCACTCATTCATAAAAGCTTGTAGGAAACAATAGTATGATTTGCAGCTTATTCAACTTTTGTCCACAGTCTGCTCAGTCCCGTCGCCATGGGGGTGGCTTTGGTGGACTTAGCCCCCAAAGCTCAAAGGACTTAGCTCAAAGTCCTCCCAAATTGAAAAGTGAAACACCATAAATCAAGTTGAGTTTTTAACAATTTTTAGAATATCAAGCCCCCCGTACAAACGCAAAGCTCCCCTATTGAAAACTTTCCAGCGACAGTTCTGAGTCTGCTGATTATTCATCTTTTGTCCACAAGAAGACCAATCTTACCCAAATGAAACAAAAATTTAAATACTTACGTGAGCAGTGGCATGGCCAGCCCAAAATTTTAGGTGGGTCAAAATGTTTGATTTTATGTGAGCAACAGTATTTTGTTTGAGATACTGCCTCTTGAAGCACAAAATGACTAGATATTCCAAAAATTTAGAAAGGCCAAGACCCCTGCCCACCATGGCTGCGCGTATGTACGTGCCGTTTATACAAAGTATATGTAATGTAAATACTTTATGTAAACACTTACGTATTTATATGACATTGGGACCATATTTTTGTATAAATTGTGCTTATTATAACTTTCATCTATAGTGAAATAAACACATTCAGACTGCCCAAATTTAGCAAAATATGCTTTGCATTTAATATTTTGTCCTTCTCCCTGTGCAACAAATGGTTTATTTAAGGTTATCCAAAAAAATCACCCAATGGACGTTTCTGTGTTGGAAACCATCACTCAAAAAACGCATCTGAAAAAATATATGGGTATTTCAGCGCCCTTATCCCTCCCTGGATCCGCCTATGATACGGATATCCAAAAACTGCTTTCAAACTCGATCCGGATACGGATTAGGATATACGAAGCGCTTTGTCAATATTTCGAGGATTCAAACTTGGAAAAAGTTGCACAATCATTTATTTAGTGTCTTCGGAAGCATGTCTTCACTCTTCTGTGCTATGACTCCAAGTCTGTCTGCGGTGTAATCTCAGTATCGTAGTGTAGTCCCATGTCCTACTGATTGAAAATGTTAAGTTTGTCAGCATGTGTGTGTTGCTGGTGCAGCAACATAGGGCACTTTCAGTAGGCTATACATTATAGCAGTTGTATGCTAGGCCTACATACCTGGACCTGGTCTAGGGTTAGCTTTAAGTAGGTCTACTGTGATCTGTAGTCCAGGGTCAGTAGCTAGAGCACGCTAGCTGTTTCAGTATGGTATGTAGTCTGCATTAGGCTGTGCTGTCTTCACGCCTACTTTAAGTGAGCCTGCATTGACTGGTCCTTGGACGACACCAAGCCAGTTTGTTTTATGACATTGATTTGTTAGACTGAATTTTAAGTGCGTAATTTCAAAATTTCTGGGATAGTTCAAGCCAATTTGTTATTTTAAATGCTGTTTTGGCTTGTAGACTAGTATTGCTAAATAGTTAGGTGTGGTCAAAGTCCAAGAATGGGTAGGATTAATGAATAAAATTATGAATGTGAAATCATGGATTGTGTTAAAATGGAACCAATGTTGCTAAACAAATGATTAACAAAAGCTTGGTGTGGCAAAACTTCAACGTGTTTTTTGATGCAATTGGCTCCGAAAAGTACTTAGGTTATGCAATATGTCAAGCTTGCTGTTTGTAGGCATGACAGGGCAATACGGGCAACGCATTTAGGTACTGTGTATTATGCTTTTAGGCAAAGATTGTGCTGGTACTATTTTGCCTTCAGTTGAACGCAAGTGGTTGAATTGGTCATGAGACAAGTAGGATATGCAAAGAGACAATTGGTTGGAGTCCAAGAGTTTATGGTTAGGGTTTAGTATAGAGATGTCAACCGTGACGGCATTTCCGCATGGATTTTGGAAAATTTCACCTCGTGCCAGCCGCGCTGCGTCACTTTTGAAAATTTAAGAGGGCCACGTACCGCGTGGACGTTCATATAACAATGAATCTTTGCAAAACAAAGAGACTTCGAAAGTTGTCTTAGGTCACAACAATTGTTTTTCTTGTTTGGCCTACAGCTTTTACCTGCGTTTTAGCGATGCCTCTGGGCGAAGATTCGTAGGCAGAATATTGCTACAGTAGGAATTTTAGTAAAAACTAGCATAATATCTTTTCTACAAAAATGTAGGCTACAACATTAACAGCGTTAAATTACTTAACTGCAGACAGATTCTGGAAGTTAGTCAGCAAAGATAGGCTTCCCAAACATGGGCGTCGGAGGGGAGGATTTTGAAAATTTTAGCAAAAAAATGTTGTTTACTTAGTTTCGAGTGGAAAAAAACAAATTTCACCACTTTTGGCCACCCTAGAAAAATTTTGGAAAAATGCCCAAGTGGCCCCCGCCTGTAAGAAAATTGTTCCGACGCCCATGTTCCCAAACTGAAAGAGCTTGCACAAAAAGTGCACTCGATGTTTGGAGCATATTTTCTGCCATGAAGCAAGTCAAATCTAAAATTAGAAATAGAATTGCACGCGAAACACCGGACATATTCTCCGGCTTGCTACAACTAACCATGGGCGCAATTTGGTGGGGGACACGGGGGAGGTGTCTCCCCCACTTTTTTAGACGGGGGACGTAATATGCCATGTCCCGCCCGACATTTTTCTCATAGGTTTGTATTTGGAGAGGTTTCAAAAATAAATGTGACGTTTGCCACGTTTTGTGTGAAGAGTTTTTCATTTTAGATGTTACACATAGCCATGTTGATGTTGAAACAGAGTTTGGAATGGTATCACTAATTCTGATATTTTTATAAATTTTTCCTTCAAAAATGATTTTTACATTTTGCAAGTTTCTAGAGATCGCAAAAGATTGTGAACTGCCTCTGTCCGACATTAATCCAGTGTGGTTTACGGTAAGAAAGATCACTGTCTTGAAACAGTGAAGTGTAACGGCTGCACACGTGAGAGACTACAGTACAGCCGTGGTTTGTTTCGTGCAAAAACGTTGGCTAACTGCCTTTACTATAACGTTGGTTGTCACGTATTGAAAAACAGACAGTGTAAAATTTGAAGATGCAAGTGTATAAAGTTAGAAAGTTACATTTTCAGGCAAACCTATGCGAAGTTTTTGCCGAAGACAAACAGCAGCACTATTGTGGAGACTAAGTTTTAGGATGGGCAATTTTGCAAAAGACTGATTTCAACCATTAGGAAACAAGATTTTCATCAAAACTTTAGAGAAGTATTGACCTAGCTATATATTGTCGCATAGCTCAAAACTTAATGACTTGACTAGGAATATAAGATAGCTAATACATTTAGCCTTATTTCTTATATGTCACGACAAGGGTGACCAGCAAACTCAGAAGAAAATTATCACCCGCAATGCAGAAATGTTTTCATCCAAATGCAAAACATTTGCTGTACAGGTAGCTTACACATGGGTGGCGGAACTATTTTCAAAGTGGGGGGAAACAAGCGCACGTCAAAAAACTCTAAAATTTTTGGTAGTTTGAACTGGCAACTGTGACACCACAAGCACTGAAGCATGTTTAAGCAATTTTATTAAAAATTTGATAAGCCCCCTGCAGCATTTTTCAGCATTTTCTTTGTCGTGGGGGAATGTAGTAGCAGTAATGATCATATCTGATTACTTGCAATTACGTGCTTTTCACGCTGCCGTAGGCATCGCATGTGGTACGAGATCGACCTGTGCTTGCTTGCCAGCTGCAGTCCGGTAGCGTATTGTGCGCTGAGGCAGCCGGAGGTGTGGTGTGTAGTTTGGTTCTATTTGTGTTTGTGAG
>Ga0210059_1000090_pt1 | contig 75747 bp, 56 predicted proteins | sample Ectturendosymbi2_FD_188042 | JGI IMG/M metagenome (GOLD analysis project Ga0210059, IMG submission 188042) | Ecteinascidia turbinata endosymbiont from Florida, USA - Sample 2 (SPAdes) (version 2) | ecosystem: Host-associated > Tunicates > Ascidians > Unclassified | place: Key West, Florida...
GGATATTAGAGGTATTCACCGTATCTAGTGGATTTGAGGCATTTGTTGATGTAGCTAATGGTGGGATGTTAGTTCTTACTTTTGTCTTATTAATAATCTCATTAACAATTTTCCAAGTTTTCGAAAGATTCCCTTTACTTTCTATGAGATTTTGCTTATAGTACATGATTTTGCTTTTCTTTTTGATGTGCGTTAAGATATTATTATATTTTTTATAGGTTTGCAGATATTCAACATTGTCATGGTGTTTAATTTTCCTTCTAAATAAACGTTTTTTTGTTTTTATAGATTTCAATATACATTTGGTTATCCAAGTTTTTCTTCTAGATAATTTCACTAAAGGGCTATGTGTAGTAATAATTAATCACGTGCCTTGCTCAAGGCGCGGCTCTTGGCTTGGCGTCCATCGCCACTCTTTTAATTGGAAGCGTGGCGTTTGCTATCAGGCAGTTGTGTGAGGCATGAGTCGGCTCGGTCGCCAACGTTTTTGTTCGTTGCATGTAGTTCTGTTCTAAGACCGTTTAAACTTTGAATAAAGTTTTCTATACTGCAGTAGTGTCAGTCCACTATGTGTGTTGACTACATCAATAAAAGTGTCCAAGAATAATGTAGACTTATTGTATCTTAGTTTATCATCTAGATCAAATAAAAATGAGTCCACATTAAGATTGTTGTAACATCTTCTCCATATGGAAGCGTGTTGTTTATTTCTGGAAAATTCAATTAATAAGAAACTGGGAAGGTGATCACTTACGTCTAAAGGGAAAAGATCAGGATATAAATAATGAAGATTATCATTAGTACAGATATGATCCAAAAGAGAAGGAGTGCAATTATGCATAAATCTAGCAGGCTTATTTATTAAGCAGTGGACTCCAAGGGATGTGAGGGAATTTAGGTAAGCATGAGTCAAACGACTGTCTGACAACAGGTTAATATTAAAGTCTCCTAGAATATAAAATGTTTGCCTTTTATGATAGTATTCAAGTTTCTACTGAACTCATTAACACTGTTGTTAGGATGGAAGTAGATGGTGCCTACTATTATAGACTCTTTAAACGGTGAGAATAATTCAACCCACGGATCTTCAACGTCATCGTCATTAAGATTTAAATCCGGCCGTTCTCTAAACATCAACTCGGATTTTATGTACAACCCCGCACCACCAGCGTTAGTGAGGGAATTTCTATGAATAAACCTATAGCCTTTGATGTTAACCATGGTATGCTTATCACCAAAAAGTTTCACTTATGGCAATGACATCTGGAAAGATAGATGAACTGTTTAACCAATCTGTAATCTTATTTGAATTTTTAACTAGACTTCTGGTATCAAAATGTACTAGGAATAGACCACTAATTTTGTTAAGTAAGCATTGCAATTGGGTTAAAATGTGGAATTTACAAGGTTCGCAACTCAAAACCGTATTTGAAAGATCTAATACATCTTCAGTAGTCATAGCAATACAGAATAATTTGTAGACATTTTCAGAATTTTACGTTTGACCGTTGTTTAGGTGGTAGAATGCACAATCTACAGAGCTCAGAAACAGAAAACTTAAAAAGGAAAGCTTTAATTGTAAGCTGTTCATTAATTAAAAATATTTTAAAAAATGGAAACTATTATCATCATTTACGCGATTGGTAAACTTGTCACATCTGCAATGGGGATAGACAGCATATAACTTAAAATTAGTGCAAAAATTAAGATACAAATTCAAGAAACAGGTTTTATAAGAAAGCAAGCGAACACAGCACATGATGCAGTTATTCTTAAAAGACGAGAAACAAAGATTAGGATAAACCATGAGATGGGAGCACTACTTTTATAACAAAAAAGCGTATCAATGGAAAATATTTACACAATTTAATCGTTTGGGTCAGAAACTCGATATTTAGCTTAAAAATAAACGAAATTGCAACTTACTGAATAGCCAGCGAAAACAAAGGAATTCGTTGATACAGCAAGTTGTATTAATTACATTAAGCAACCACCCGTTCATTGTCGGCGTAAAGGCAATATTCACTGCCAACCACTTTCCACTGAATTTTTTTTCCTTGGTTGTATAGCCTTGAAGCTGTCTTTAGAAGTGTTTTCCTCTGAGTCTGCATTGCCATCGGTAAGTGCCTTGTGATGTTAACTTTCATTTTCCTGGCATCCGGTGCTAGTTTGAGTAACGAGTGTTTGTCTTTCATGCTTGCTAGTTTAACCACAATAGGGCTTATTTTTGGTTATCAGGAACGTTGTACATTTTCAGAGTTATTAGCATTTTCGGAGTTGACAGCAGAGCTTCTACGTGGCAGTCGATGAGCATTACTGAATTTTTTTTCCCTGGTTGTATAGCCTTGAAGCTGTCTTTAGAAGTGTTTTCCTCTGAGTCTGCATTGCCATAGGTAAGTGCCTTGTGATGTTAACTTTCATTTTCCTGGCATCCGGTGCTAGTTTTAGTAATGAGTGTTTGTCTTTCATGCTTGCCAGTTTAACCACAATAGGGCTTATTTTTGGTTATCAGAGGAACGTTGTACATTTTCAGAGTTATTAGCATTTTCGGAGTTGACAGCAGAGCTTCTACGTGGCAGTCGATGAGCATTACTGAATTTTATTGCATCCACTTGCGTAGGAGAAACACGTAGTTCTTCAATCAAAAACTTTCTGACTACTGCTTCAGTCTGGTCATGGTTTTCTATGCGGCCTTTCTGCGGCAATCCATGAAAAAGAACGTTGTACTCTTTTGAGCGATACTCTTGAATAATATTCTCATCCTTTCTAATGGTCTGCATTTCTTTAAACTGACATTGCAGTGAAGTTATTTGATGTTCTAGTTCAGATACTCTGTAGTGAGCGTTTTCTACGCTTTCTTCTATTGCTGTCATACGTTTCAATAAGTCATTTTCAAGAGAATCAAGTCTCTGTATTACAGACAGCAACATAGCATGCGAGTCTTTCAAGGTAGGTTCATTAATTGCCAGTGACAAGGTTTCAATCGCCTTTCGAGAGCGCGCGTTTCTCGTATCCAATGCTTTGTCCTTTAGGCAAATACGTTGAGGGAACTCAGTTGTCACAGCAGAAAAAAACACGTCCTGTCAGCTCGACGTCCAAACACGAATGAAGGAAGTTAAAAATATCTCAAGTTAAAAATATCTCGCAAAAACATTTGATTATTTGGTCAAAACAATTTACATGCTTTTGTGCGCCACTGAGCATCTCCATCCGACGTTTTTAGCCATTTACTTCAGAACCTGTTGTTAAAATGTCATATTCTTCCCACTGCCGTATTTAAATTTGATAATAAGTGAAAGTAGTTATAGCTGGTGCGCTGTTTCAGTGTTTGTCATCCCCTTGTGTTCATGGGAAGGGAGAAATGGGCATTTGCTACTACCTGGAAATTGGATCTAAGAACCAAAAATTTCTAGAACACCTAAAGTCAGCAGCTTAATTGACTTAATTCTTGCAATGACAGTTTCATTTGGCGGTATGACACTCACACTGCACAAGAGCCGGATTCACTGTTCGGGTATCATGCAGTGATGACTGATGAGCTTGCAGTTCACTAAATCCGCTACATTGCCTGCAGAGGCAGGTTGCGAAACTTGGGGGAGGATAGTTTTAAAATTAGCCTTTATCGCGTAACAATAACATGGCAACAAAGGTTCAAAATTTACGGCAGTAGGCGTTTTGCTGCATGTGACTGTCGAACGCAGACATCTGTGGCAGGTAATGCAGCGACTGCTGATAGCAATAAGTCACGGTGTGAAAAGAAACATACGACGTGAAAACTGAAAAGAAATATTGCTGCCAATGAGTTTTATATACGGTGTGAAAAGAAACATTGCTGCCAACGAAGCGCATTTTTGGGACTGTTGCAGTTAACGTGGGTCATTTTTTGTGGTGTAGCAAAGGTAAAGCGTTATGGGAACGTCTATTTGCATTTGTGTCGTCAGCAGCCTGAAATGGACAACCAAAATGTTGACTTTGCCCACCCTGAAATTTTTTGCGGACGCCCATGCCTGCGTTATTTGTGTTTACAATCTAACATCTGCTTTGTACTTCGCTATATAGCCATTTTTGTGTTATTCGAGTATCCTTTGTTCCAGCCTCTTGGTTAGCGTGTCATTGAATGTGCGATTCACCACGAACAGGATATGCTCGAAGACTTACAACCATATATATGTGGCGCGAACAAACGAAGACATAAGCCCATATATATGTAACGTTTGTGAGTTTTTAGGAACTAATTATTGAATTCACACACGATGCCTAACAGGCCCCCTTCAGAAAATTCCCCCCTGGCTCACACCTCTGGTTACGCCACTGACTGTGGGGGGGCGGCACTTTCCCATGTCGGGTTAAGTCGGAAATGGTGAGGTTAAATGAAGAATCTGTTTGCTACTTTAACAAAGACGTTGCCTTTGTCAAGAGAGTTATTACTTTAATATCAAAAACCATCTCCATCAGTGTTAGAATATTTGTGACTAGATTTCCAATCAAAGTCACAAAATCCATGATCCAAAACAATGAGCGAAGAACAGGATTGGCAACCATTTCATATCTATCTGAAAAAAGGGTTTTGCATTCATCTAAACCTGCATCGCAGTCTTTTATGCCATTTTGAACAAACTTTTATCGGTTGATATTGTTTTTTCAGTTTCGCAGTAAAGCCTTTTCTCTCCGCATAGCTGACGACTTTCATCTTCACCTTGGTCGCAGTCTTTACTTCCATCACAAACAAACTCTTTGCTGATGGAAATGGCGCCTCTAGCTGCTGTGCAGTTGAATCGTTTTTTCAGACAATCGGTGCTTGTTTCGTTAGAATGATCGTCACAATGGAATATGCCGTCACAATAGTAACGCATGTCGATGCTGACCATATCTTTACTTTTGCATGGAAACCTCATCGGACAGTTTTCTTCAACTTCACGACTGCATTTGTCTGAACCACCGACCCGGTTAATGTATCCATCACATACATGGTTTCCATATCCAGTCCACCCAGTGCGACTCTCATTCCCACACTTATCATCACAAAACGATGGTCGAGGATCACATCGTGACTCACATTCGTCGTTCATCCTGTTGCACTCTGGTCTGTTGTCGCATCGTGTGGCGCGTACAGTGACGAGGCAGTACTTCGTTGCATGCCAGGCCCAACACTGTATTAAACCACTGGATTGCTCCTCGTGACGACAAAACCTTCGGTTGATTTGATCTTTGCATTCAACTGAAAAATTGCACAGAACCTTGTCCATGGCCACACATTCAGTGGAACTGGTGCAATGCATATCGCCTGGGGGACAACTTAACCCCTCATCCCCAACAAGTGCTTGTGCAACTGATTGACTGGAACACAAAAGTTCATCAGAACCATCAAAACAGTCGATATTTCGGTCACAAACCTGTTTTGCTGAAATAATGAGTTTTTCGTCCAAACATAAAACACATCGGAACTCGCCAACTACGAAACATATATCTGAACCATCTGCGCACTAAGACGTTGAGTTTTGGTTGTCTACAGGCTGGACGCATCTCTAAACGTTGCTTTACGAAAGTGGTCTGTAAGGTGCCCGGCTGTGGTTCCAACCACCACACCACGTTGCACGAACGATTTGCTCAAGAGCTGCGGCACAATCGTGTAACAAGGAGCTGTGCGGTGCAAACGATGTCACACGAGCTGTAGTCTAAGGTATGCAGTGTACGAGGTGAAAAGGTCACCACTAGCCTTTATGTAGTCCCGGTGCGCATTGTGGCGAATGGTGAAGAGGTGAAAACGAACGCCTTTCTTGATCAAGGCTCTGCAACCACCTTATGCGATGAATGTTTGGTTGACGCTCTAGGCTTAAGCGGAGTACCTGTCACATTTTCACTCTCAACCTTAAACCGCGTATCAGAGAAACGGCACGGAAAGAAAGCACGGTTAGGCGTGGCACCCATGAATGGTGGAGATGTGTTAACCTTGGCACAGCAAGTCACCTTTACTTGAAGCTTAAAGTGTTGTATTTGTCGAACAACCTGACTTTCACTCTCTGGATTTCTTTGAAGATAAATGGTATATCCAACTTGACGCAAATTAATATTCAGAACATGATCCTCAGCCAAGCGAAATAATTCTTGCTACATTTTGTGCTGTTTCCTCCCGGTTTAACCTTTTTCACCGCCCAGTGTACCAGCATTGCAGTTTACTGCCAACACGGTGTTTTAAAGGCGCTCTCTAGAGATTGGTTGGCATTGTAATGAATGAAAACTCACTCGCGCCTTCCACTCACGCTCTTGTTCGTAGCGAGTTGTTTCAGATTCAAACATCAATATGTCTATTGAGTTCCTCGAGCTATGGCGTCAGTTAGTTTCGATGTGGCAGTGAAATCAATTATTTGGAGTGGACTTATTTTCTAGTTTTAATTGTCACAACTTGTGTTTTGATTTATTCATTTTAGTCTTGACTCTTGAGTTTGCTTGCTTTTTCTCTGCCCATAACTTATCCTTTCAACTTTTTGCTCGAAAGCATTGCTTGCAGGTTTTAGAACTGAAGATGTATAGTTTTACGTGAAACCGATTTCCTATTTTTAAAAATAATGCGATCGATTCCTTGCTTGCCTTCAATGTGGAGAGTACTTACTTGAATACAGATATTAGCAAGTTTGAATCATCGCAAAAAGATGAAAGCAGAGCCATGTCGGCTGATTCCTTGAAAGCTTACTGGAAACCTAAAGCTATTAATTACCGCAAAGATATGTGCAGTTTTAAAAACATGTGAAATATTGCTAGCAGAAAAACGCATTCAGCGCAAAGGTGCAACTGATATTCACGTGATTAATGCGAACGCTTTTTGAACAGTACAACAAATTGCTTTGATTCCAGTCTGCACGTTCTTATTCATAATTGGCCACTGACCTCAGCAGCACACACACTGCATAACAAAAGGCTTTTATAAATTTTGTTTTTATTGTTTCTTTACCAACAAATTATATGGCTTATGGTTTTACCGTATGAAATTCGTGCTAACACAATATTTTTCGCTAAGTCGGAAGTTTTCGATCTAAATCCATTTGCAGTGGAACTTCATTCACATCATTTGCGGCTTAGTTTCCAGAGGGAAAACTAAATGATTCCATCCAGTTACTTTCAAAAGCGCATGCACGGGCTTACCAGAGAGGTAAGTGTTGTTAACAGTGTATTTTTATAATTTTAATCAAACCTTCATGGATTATGACAAAAATACAACTCACAAAAACTTCACAGAGTACATGTAATAAACTCAAACATGAATCGACCTTCCGTTATCCATTTTGTCAATTACGTCAAATTTAAAGGGGAAAAATCCACAATCACTGCGATTGCAACACGTAACTTATTTTATACTTGAGTTGGATACAGCGTCGCTATGAACAGCACTGAGAATACATCAACAAAAGAAACAGTTTACAGCAAACACAAGCACAGTCATCTACTCTGTTAGAATGTCGGTGAAAATAAAAATATATCATTTCTTAACTATCCGAAAGTAATTTTTTTAAGTGTTGTGGTAGATAATATTCACAGATTACTGTGCCACTTGTTGACGAGGGAATCTTTTCGACTTGCAGCTTTGCAAACAAACAATACATACATGTGAATAAAAATAACTGGGCAGCGACACCAACATTATGTCGCTGTCACACTGGAATAGAAATGAGTGGACTTGCAATCCAATCAACGACTCTGCAACAACGGTGCAGTAATGTAGCGCAAGAATTCTCTAACGCCTGAAAGAAATACACTCGTTCAATAGAATATAGACATCAAACACATAAACGCACCAAGCGCATTACAAAAACAATGTAGTGTAAATACATCATATCAGGGACCGAGTTTGTGGGGAGACATAATATATTTTGTCCCCCCAACATTTTGTGATAAAAAGTAATGTGGAAACGTTTCCCCAGCATAAAACCAAGGAATAAATGAGAAAAATGCACAATGTCAAAGGATTATCTGTAGACACAGTATACAGATTTCTTAGGTAAACTGAATTGCTATGACTGTTGGAAATTGTGTTGGTTAATTTGAATCACCGAATTGATGTGCACATAAACTTCCCTTCGATAAGGAGAGGCGAATCCCAGCCGCTGGTGCTTTCCACTGAAGTGGACATCAATTAAAAAACTTTGAGAGACAAGGAATGACTTACGAATTGTTGCTTGAAAATTTTAGCATGGAAAAACTGAATAGTTTATTGTCCTGCAACTGTAGTGTAAACTTTTTTACCGAATTACTCCATTTCACTGTACCGCCCGAACTAACTAGAGTTGGCATGCTAGACTTTTTCCGCTGCACATTACGGTCTGTTGCAAACCACGTGATCGTCTGAGACAGAAACCACGCTAAACGCGGAGAGTAGTTTTTGTCAGTCAGGAGTGCCGAATGGCCGCTGCGATCTGTGTTCGGTGAACAGTGTTGTAGCTGTGTTTAGTGGAGGAGTTGCAATTGTGCTCAATTTTTGTAATCTTGAGTTTTGATCTTAGCAACAGTGCGTAATTTCTTTTTGTTTCATATGTTGACTTTTGCGCAGGACTGAAGATGTGTAACACACGAAACTAGTTTCCTTACGCAATAAATTGCGATCGATTCGCTTGGTGTGGGTCACTGCTGTGGCTTTACAAATATTGCTAAACTTCGCTCAATCACGAATTCCTGTGCTGGTCTGTAGCCCGCAATCAGAATACGGTTGTCACAATAGGCGCATAGCCAGGGAGGGCAACGGGGCAATGCCACCCCCGATTCTAAAGTTTGGAGGTTAATAAAATATTTGAAATATAAGCTAAAGAAATACTTCAGTGTAAATCAACGAAGCTGCCTCAAGGAACCCATTCTACTTCAGCTTTTAGTCGAATACAAACTTGTATCTGACCTTTTGTAATCATCAATGAACACAGGTAAAAACAATTGGAGTAACCCTTTCCGCAGCTGTTTTTGGCGCACCAGCTTGCTGTATTTCACCTAATGGTTATGTAAGCTTCATTTCAAGACCATCGCAAATTCCTCTCTGATAACCGTGGGTGTTACAAATACAACCTATCCTTGTTTCCAGTGCCAGCGTAGCCTTAAATCAACATCGTAGATTTTTTTTTGCAGTTTTTAAATTACATGCGCAAATATGGCGTTGATGAATTTTTTATGTTTTTAAGCTCAAACTTTGGCTAAGAAGCGATTCAGTTTCAAAGTCTTCTTCACTGCGCCATAGTCACTGTTTAGCAACAATAAAATTCATTCTTGATGTTTATTTGCGATGACATGTATTGTGACGGTTCAATCACAGTTATGTGGAGCCTTAAAGTTTTCATCAATGATTTCCCTTTACCTTGCCGGCAAGTAAAAGATCAGTCTTTTCAAGATATTAGACTCCGACCTGCTGTTCATAAGCTGTGTTTCAACCTTAATTTGATGTTAATTGCCACCTATCATACAGTAATTTATTTGAAATCATTCAACTGCAACGAGACGAGTCAGCAGCAAAATCTAACGTTAAGTAGCAAGATGCTTTTTACTTTGCAAATGCGGAGGTAATTGACACTGCCATTACTTACCGATACTGAGATATCTTGCACAGGACTGGATATTAAAATTTAGGGGCAAGCTCTTATAAATGGGCCCCAAAACATCGCCATTGCGAAAGGTAGTTGTGGGATTACGTGGATAAAAGAGTTAAATTTATTTCACATTTTAATTTATCAACTGAGGGGCCCGAGGCGACTGCCTCGTTGATCTTTCCATAAAATCTATCCCTGATGGCTTCAAATTTCTCAGACAAGTTATTGTCTTTTCGACAAGCCCGTGATTTGTACAAATTTAATTACGTGCAGTTCTAAGCTATCTTTACATGCAGCTGAGCGTGGTCAATGAGTTAGTAATATTGTGGCTTCGATTTTGTTTACAGTTTGATTCCATCTTATATTTCAATGAAGTCAGTTAAATTTAGCAAAGTCTCATCAAACAATATAAACGAAGTAAGTTCAAAGTAACTACGAAGGTTTTACGGAATAGGTTGAACATAGCCAAAAGATCTTACGGATTACAAAAAATCTACGCATTTTTCAAACGCGTTGAAAGACTCTAGCGCTTACGGTTATCAACTACGCACGTGAATTAATCGCTCAAAAATTAGATGACAAAGGGATCCATTCTATATATGGATTCTATTGGAAGTAGAGCTGATGATGCCTACTTCGTAGGCGATGTACATACTCTGTAAGATCTTAGTGTGTGATTCTTTGCTCATAAATGATTTCTTTTCCATAAACAACGGGATCCACTTCTTATATGCGCGAAAGATTTGTAGAAGGCCTACTTCGGAAGTCGGTGCCTCAGAGCAAAGTCTCTGCTCGGCTTCGGTTGAACGTGCTGTGTTGGTGTACATCAGAAGCGTGTAAATAAAGTGTAACAAGCGCAGTCGTAATGGCGGCCGCGATGACTTCTTGCTCAAGTGCAATATTGGGCATTGAGAGATTTACTAGCGCTTATGCAAGACTGGTTTATGAGCAAATGATGGCATTGATCCAAGTAGAAGCTTGGAACTTCACTATCAAAACTTTTAAAACTTGTCAATTCAATTAAAGCAAATTTTTTATTTGTCGAATTAAATCTGAACACAATTGTTCAGAAGAAAACGCCAGAAACATGCGCGTTTCATGGATGATGCTTTAAAAGCATGGAGCGTTAAAAATATTTAAATGTTGAAACTCGGTTGTTGTTTGCCCCAGCCCTAATAATAAAATTCTGGCTACGCGCCTGGTTGCACTGCTAGTGTTACCAAAAGGTCTTGTGGTTTGTTTTTGATTTGATCTATGGGGTGATGGTTAGTAGCAGTACATTTTATTCATCGGAAGTACTAGATATCTAGATATAGCACCATTGTATACTTGTATATACTAGTTGCTATAACATCACCATGGGCGTAGCCTGGAGGAGGCATGGTCACCAAATTATATTAATTCCATAGTGTGCCCCCCATTTTACCAATTTTACAAAAAGGTCGTACTACGGTTGAGTGAACATGGTGACGTCATCGAAACGCAACAATAAGGATTGTCCCCCCCAAAGCAAACTCGGTCCCTGCATCATATGGGGTCACCAACCTTTTTGAGACTGCGAGCTACTTCTTGTGTACCGGTTAATGCGAAGGGCTACTAGTTTGATACACACTTCTGATAAAAAGTTTGCTCAATTTACTTTCAATTATCGTTAATGCGAAGACATTGATCATGCTAATGTTATTTTTAGAACAGGCCCGCCGGCGACGTACTTGGTCCTTGCGGGCGACCTGGTGCCCGCGGGCACCACGTTGGTGGACCCCTGTGCTAACGCAAACTAACGGAAATACCACTATGGCTGCAATTTATGTAAAAACGCTAATCCTAATCCTTAACACAGAACAACAACTGTCGACGATGTTTACACGAAATCCTTGCCAAAGCCTTTTTCGCTGCAGGCTACACTTCGTGTCATTTTCAACAGTCTCAAAATTAGCGCTGATGCCAAAGAGGGGTGTTTAACGCAGAGCATGCTAAATGACGTATTGAAGGATAATGCAATAAAGTTTTTTTTCAATTTCGTAGCAGTGAACCGTTCATTTCCAACTTAATGATGGGTTGACATATTGCTGCTCTGCATCGAAAATGATCTTGAGGTGAGAACTCTGTGGTGATCAAGCGCAGAACCTGGTCGTTTCGGAGTGTCTCACTATTTCTGGTGACCTGCGTAAAATATAAAAACCAAACATAGCCGTTACACAGTGTCATGCTTGATCATTGGGTCTGCCCTTATTAAGATTTTCCCTGGAAAGCGAACGTTCACCGTTTGTGAAATTTAGCGAAATTCCCATTGTTCTTCCGTTAAAACAAAGTGAAGAGCAAAAAATAATCATCCAGTTTTTTCAGAACCACAGAGCTGTAAAAACTGTCAGGCACTCATGACTTTCACTACCCTGAGTTTTGTTATTATTGCGTTTAAACACAAACTTGTTTCCACAAAAATTAAGTGGCACTTCCCTGATACCTGATTAAGATAAGTTTGTCAGAGGAGATGTCGTACCTCCACGACCCCTCCCCGGACACCTTATGGGGAATGTGGAAAACCCAAAGCGGGGAATTCGGTAACCCAGCTCAAACGACACAAGAATTCATTTGTTCAAGCATTTTATATTTCTGCTGTGTCATCAAAACAAGGTATGACGTGATGACATTTGACTCTGGCGGCTTGATGGTCATAAAAAGGCATAGAACTTGTAATCGACTTCAAAAATTTAAAGACAGCAAGCACTGTCCTTGTATGTTGTGATTCTTAATATGATTGGAACGGCATGTGTGAAGATAGAGAAATAGTAAGGATATCACATCAAGACTGCGGAACGCCCAAGTGTTGCAGCCAAGAAACAACCAACAACTTAAATGATATATCTGACGTTTCGAAAAACAGTGACTGCTATGTTGTTGTTTTTCACAGAATTTATGATAATTATTCGGTTTTTGATATCTTTTGTTCCATCCTGTATTTTAACACTTTCATGGCTTGTGCAAGCAAAAAAAGCAGTTGTTTTGATAAAGAATATTTCTTTTTTCAATGACCTCATCTTTTGTATACTAATTAGCGCTCTTTTTACATTTTATTGGTAAAGAAACTACGCAATTGCAACAACTAAAGTTGACAGCCTTTATTATGAATTCAACCAAACCTTCTTCCGCTACAAATTTATTGAACATCAATTCTACGCTGTTCGCTCAGTAAGTCATCGAAATACTTGAGCAACAAGCAGCATACGTTCACCCTTCATTCACTTGATATCAATGCTGCTCCCCGAAAGGCAGTTTGCAATGAGGACATCTGCTTCTCTCCCTCACGTCTCTGGCTCTGGATTTGCAAAAGACATGTCCTGCTTTGCAAATGAACCAGTCAGCTTCACGTGAACCAGCAAATCTAACAAGCCTGATATCTTCGTTTTGAGAAATTCCCGAGCTGGGTGCTACCTATTAGAAAAAAGTAAATGTTTGAAAGTTGTTGGAAGTATGCTATCGTTTGCTTCTCAAATACATTTTAACTTTTCTGATGCAATAACATCCACACTTCCATCCCAGGTTTAATGATCAAACTTCACCCACAAAATATTCACAAAAAGCCTTCTGCAGTTTTTTACTTTAATAAGAGAAGGTTTGGATACAACATAATGTCTGATAAGAAAGGCATCGTTTGAAACGTCTGTTTGAACACTTTCGAAAAACTCATTTTGATAACAATTTTGCCCCGTAATTAAAGTGCAGGTGAACGTTTCAGCACATCTACATTTCGTATGCCGCATAGTCTGCTGCAACCCGCAAAGAAATGGGCATTGATTTGATAGTAGGGTAAAAATTTCCAGGTTCCGATCGCAACAACGGTAAACACTCTTGTGCTGCAATCAGCTAAGCATTGGCCAAGAAACATCAAACTTTGCCAATACAAATCTTGCAAGGGCGTACGCTTACCAGGGGCTTGATTTTTTCCATTACTTTTTCCATTATTTTTTCCACGCCTTCCTTCTTGGATTTGCGATAAGGAGAAAAGTCTTTGAATAAAAGTCTATGAAGATTTTCAAGGTGTTCTTTCACACCCAAATTCGATCTGGAAAATGTATTTAGAAAATCTTTTTCAAGCAGTTTATGACAAAACCTCAACATTAGGCTGCTGGAGAAAGCAGGTAAGTTTTAAATCATACTCAGAGATATTTTAAAATCAAAGGCAGAACTGATGTGTTTTCGATATAATGGCATTCGATGTATCTGTTTAATGTTGATGTTGCACAACATTCATACTGGCTAATTTTTCTGTTTTCATTACCGTACCGAAAACTGATCTTGATTTCGAGGATTACTTATTACTGCAATGGCTGCCAATAGCGTAGTGTGGCTTTAGTGGTAAGTTGCATCTTGTGAAGAACAGAAAATCTACCTTGAACAGCGCTTTATCCAACAAAGGTTAATAATTAGCACTGAGTGAAGTGAATCACATTTTGTGTAAATATTGTTGTCAACGCTGTTACCACCTGACATTGAACAGGGATATCTAGAACTCCTACATATCCCTGTCATTGAAATACCAAAAACACAGTAGGCAGTGCCGGATTAACCATAGTAGCAAATGCAGCAATTGCTACGGGCCCCGCGCTTTTGGGGGCCCTGCGGTCTTCTGTAATAAATCTTATTTGTTACATTATATATACGATTTTTTTCAGTCTACGAAGTCAGTATTTTGCTAAATTTGCCATAAGGAGCCTAGTAAGCGAATGAGTTCAATTCAACACTGTGTCCATAAATTCTTGTTTGATTCTTTCTGTACACTTATGTAACAAAAGACATGAGATTGCGGTCAGCGGTGTTGCCATTTTAGCTGATTTGCAGCTAAAGCTAGCAGGATTGTCTCACTGTTAGCTGCAAAATTTTCAATCTAGCAGTTAGCTGATTTTCGAGCAGAATTTTACCAACAGTTTGGCAGGTTTAGCAGGTAAGAAATTCCTGACCAAAAACCTGTTTCAACAATTTGTCAAGATGAAAACTTTTACCCTTTCTTCATCGAAAAATATATTTCTCTTCTTTATGACGTTTTTAATTGGGTAACACCAGGACAAAGCACAACCAGCTGCCTGCAATTATTTGGAATTTTTATCATGATGCAAAGAAGCTGCTTCGAGCAGCTAATTGTATCATATTAACAAGTACTGAGATGGCTTGGTGAATTCTAAATTATTTGCTTGTGTGCTTAGTGAGCGCGTTAGATTAAAAGACAACAATGATAGAATATGTTTTTGTCCCACATCACGATATTTCCAAGTGGTTCAGTTACGCTGGTAAGTAGTAACGACTGGTAAAAAACTTCCTGGTAAGCCAAAGTTTCGGCATAGTGTATAAGGTTGCAAGATTCAGAACTTGAAAGTTGGCTCAGTGCCTAATGCCTATCCTGTTGTCTGCTGATTCAAGAAAAGCCTTTTGCAAAGTTTGCAATCATAGCGAAAAATTGTGAGCTTAAATGGCGTAACTGGCATAGCAAAAGTAGTCAGATAAGACTAAAGAACTTTTTGCATGCTCCCTGACGTAACACAAAGTTTTAAGTTAAAAAGACCAGGCTTAGAAAGTTGTACAGTAGGGCTGAAGTGTTTATCGCTGAGCATTATTCTACTGTATAAAAACATGCAACCATTTGAGAGACATCGTCAGGAACTGTGTGTCACACAAAAAACGGGGTAAGCTGCAGTTACGTTGCTCAAAATGTTGACTGAAAGAAAATTGTGGGCCGAAAAGTGTGTTGGGCAAGGCCGGCATTTTCAGCCCATGCTTATTGAGAGCGATTGCAAGATGAAAAATTAGTACAGTATATTGTATAACTTCATAGGTTTCTTTTAATCATGTTAAAAATGACAGATTGTTTAACAATATTTCACTGCTTGTAGCAGATTTTAGCTGAAAATTTGTGAAAAGACTCTTAGCAGAATTTAGCAGCTTTTTGTGACACCATTTAGCAGATTTAGGTCACAACCATCTCGCAACACTAACGGTCAGCACGATACACTCAGACTGTCATGTCACGTTGCGAACTGGAGGGAGCATGCAGACAATAAAGCTAGAAACACGGATTCCTTGCCCACGCACTTTATGATCTAGCAGGTGTTGAGATTTTCTAAAACTTAGGGCCCCGCGCTCTTGAAATGCTTCAGGCCCCGCGCTACCTTAATCCGTCACTGACAGTAGGTCACAGTTAGTAGACGGTTACGCGCCGCAGCTCATCATCTAACTCACTACAACCTTTCATAGTCCGTGGCCCCTACAGATACCCTCAACACTCGTTGTCCCCTGCCGTTCAATGAAAAACGTACATTTCATTTTAAAGAATTTACTTTCTCTTATTTTATTCGCCACGCTAGACGGATAAACCGGTGAAGGCTTATGTTCGTAGCTCAGCGAAATCCTCGTGGTCCACTGGGGGTACAAGGCCAGAACAGAGGAATAAGTTTCGAAGTAAAACAATTTGCTTCACCAAAATCCCTTGAAACGAAGCTCTGACACTTATTTGACGAGAAAGTATTGAAACTAAGCTCTGCTTGAAGTAAGCTTTTCAGCAATTTTACACATTTTACAATCTGGAGAACTACGACAAAAATGGAGGTCTAGTCACTCAACTTTCATCAGGCGGCTGACTTTATCTGTTAGGAGTTTGATTAGGGTTTAGGCCTGAAATAAACTCTGATTAAAACAACAAGAAAAATGTAACCCGCAACACATTGAAACTCTCCAACAAAGGGCAGCAGCACAAACTGTATTATTTGCTTTTATGCTATGCAAGTTCATATCTTCTGAGGAAATATTTTCAACAAACTACGTTACTGAAGTAGCAAAGCAGCTGCACTGACAATGTTTGCGCTGAAGGCCTGAGAACCTCACCCAATATTTTCCGAAACACAACTTGCTTTCACCAAAAGAGCAGCTTGATGTAGTCGCTGAAGTTCACATTCAAGATCCTCCAATTCGTCCTCGGAAAAGTTCACTCTGGGCTTCATCAGCCATTTGCGAAGGGCTTCAAGGTCATTGTCAAAGTCGCGGCGAAATGGTGTTGAACGTGAACCACGATCAGTGTTTGACGGCCCCTTCAAACTCTCCAGAAATTTGGATAATCGAGTAAGACTGCGATACTTGACTTCCAGCAAATTGACTTCGACGTGAGAGCGCGCTTCGCTCTGAAACAAACATTTACCAAGAATACGATCAGTGTTTTTAAGGTGTTTTGAAAGACCGAAATGGTCCCTAAAATTTTCCAGAGGTCTCTCAAAATATTGTAGAAACTTGCTTTACTACCGCGATCAAAATACGCTAAAACATTGCTGCAGAAGATAGGACCACCTCGGTATTCAGAAAAAATCGTTGCGGTCTCAAACGGTCCTTGCGGTCAGCAAGGTCAAACCTTTAAGAAAACCTGAATACGACATTTTCCAAGAATAACACAGAACAGAAGATAGTAGAAAGTGTTAAACATGGATAATGCTAATGGTTTTGTCAATTTTGGATCACCCTGCAACAACTGTTTGTGTTTCAACAAAAACCATTGGTAGTTTGTAAAAGAAAGCTTTAGCTACAGTATTTCGTCCAACCCTGGCTTGAACATCAAGTGCTGGTGCAAAAATATCAAATGCAAAACCTATCCAACTACATTGGACGACGAATGGATGGAGTTCATCAGGAAGCAATCTATAGTTATGTCGATATTAAATTGTAACCACATTGCCGCGAAGGCTCTACAGTGCTGTTGCATTGTTTTACTTTTGATCCTCTTGGACCAACGCAAACCTTTGGTCACTGACCCGGTTTAAAGGAAGACGAAGATTTTGACGAAGGCTGCTTGTAGCAATGATGTCTAAATTGAAGTCATAATAGCCTGTAGTTTGAAATAAGGCTACAGAATAACTTTGAAAGTCGTGGAGCTTGGCGAGTTTCAACTATCGTAGAAAAGTAAGTGCGCAATGCATTTGGTTTTTAGGTTGTAAGTAACTACAATCCATATCGTTTCATTTCTTTGAATCAGGAGTGCACAACCTTTTTGCTATGGCGGCTGCATTACGTTTATTTTTGTGAATTAAGGCTGCCAAGGAGTTCAACATACAGTATGTTATATTTTTTGCATTGCTTTCTCTTCCACACGCTGAGTCTAGCCAGCTTCCTCACGTTTGTTTGGCCGTCTTTCTACTAATAAATACAACAGACAAAGAGTTTGTATTAATGCATGGCCGCTATAAATAACTTTTTAAAAGACGTGTGCAGTGTGCACAGCCGCGTAAATTTTTATCGAAGATCGCAGGTTGTGCACCCCTGCCTTGATTATATGCAAGAACAATAGAGCTACAATGTCAGTGAAATTCAATAACGCACAAACAACACACAGCTCAACTATGCGCCATGTTTTATACGCTTTTTGCAACATGTTTCTGGGTCAGTAACCCTTTAGACAACCGCCTCTATCAGTAATTTAATTGATCTTCATAAAATACGTCTAATTTTAAAATGCGAACGTTCCAAATGCAGAGTATGGCAAAATATATTTTGCTTGCGCTCAACATTAAAATCACTGTCATTTCACCATTTTCCCGGCACAATGTACTTTTATAACCTGTCTCAGTGTCCCATATTCAGTTTTGAAGTGAAGCTCCAACAACTGATCTTTAACGATTGTTTCTCTTAGTCTTTGATGAGCGCTTGCTACTTCATCTTCTTTCCCCGCTATCTTTTCTTTGACGTTGTTGAGTAACCTGGCACGAAACATTGCAATTAAGTTACATAAAAAGCAAATTGTTGTAAGTTAAACCCCATGGTAGCTGATCGCGAGTTTGACATATAAGAGCTCGCAGAACATTTGTTCACTTGCTTTAGTCTCCACAAACGTAATCGCCTCATCCGAAATTAAACGAAATTTGCATTTACTGCAGTGACAAAAATAAAATGCATTCCAAACATCTGTCTTTACCTAAACTGTACGATTAAGCAAAAGATACTTCAAGGGAGAAGTTAATACACCAACTATATTTTCTAGACCAAGTTTGTAGAGTGTATCGAATGGAATCCAGTAATGTTTACAGCAAACTAAAACTTTGTACAACCTTTAAGCCTTTTAACGCTTGCTTCTAATATAACAGCCTTTAGGTGAGAACTAAAAGCAAAAAACGTTTTTTGATTTAGTTATCATGTTTCAAGTGATCATGAAAAACTAATAAATGCAGTAAAGCGCGAAAGTCATAACTGGTAATTAAATTTTGATTGGTTTAGTTTCGAAGCACAAGACCCTTTAAGCAACGACCGATAAAAATCAGAAAACACATTTTGGAGAAAAGTGAAGGAAAGGGTTTTCCTTGAAAAAATTGCGGAAGTGTTGTGTTGACTTAATTTAATTTTTCAGCTCGTCTGTAAAACATACGACCGAATTTGACTTTTTTGGAAAACTTGCTACTCGAAGCTAAGGTCAATAGAAAGTTTGAGGTGACAAATGCGACAACAAATTGATCGCATTTTTGTCGTGGAAGCAAGTACAAAGTCAATTTGAAGAAAAGCTTCAAAGACTTTTGCTGAAGGAAACGGTCCCATATCATGAGAGGACATGTGAAACTGTTTCGTTTTGGTAAAGCGTTTAATGATAGCCAAAAATAGCTTTTAACATGAGCGCATGGATGAACTATAATAATTTAGACCTGCTGATGGCGCACCACAGCGAGAGCTCAACAAAAAAGGCACCACCAATATACTGGTGCGATCAGAAATCCCGAGCGGCATGTGCGCAAAGCTTCGCACTGTGGCAGCAAGCAACAACAGAGATCATGCGCCGCTATCACTCTATTATTGCTTGTTCGCGCCACATATATATTGGGGTTATTCTTCGCGCACATCCCGTTCGTGGTGAATCACACATTCAACGCAACGCCAACTGAGAGGTCGCAACAATGCCCGGGTCATGAAACAAAGATGTTGAACTACATACTAGTAATATGGCTAGTTTCATAGAAAAGTGCAATGCGTTTTTTGGGTGTTCTTTCGCAGCAGTAGTGATCTTTTATTAATTTTAGCGAACTATGCTGTGTTCTAAGTCACGTTACTGAAATTTTTACTTTTAACAAAAACAATTTGAATGAGGAAGAAAACGATATAAAATGCAGATTGATTTGTGGGATCAAACCGTGCTGGGAAAACAGATGAGGGTGAGAAAAGCAGCAGTTTGAGACGATTTTGGGTATGTTCAAATTACAACCATTTGGACTTCAGGCTTACTGCAGCTGCTGATTCACAATACGGCCGTATCGTCTTGAACGACGAATAATTGTTTTACATCGGGGGCACTCCTTGAGCTTCACACCAGTTTCTTCCTCGCCATTATCGCCTTCCCGGTTCATCCACTCATCAAGATGTTGAAAAGGGAAGATGTGTTTGCAATCTTCCAGTTGGACAAATCTGTCGCATGAATCACGGTTATTAAACAATTTCTTTTGATTGTTTTAACACGAAGAAGAACGAAACAACAGATAACGCCAGCAGGTTTGCCAGACGCATTAGCAAAAGTCGCATCATTTCCAAAATCACTCACGCATCACTGAACTCATTGACGTATATCCTAAATGCCTGTTACTTTTCCAAAGGAACAAAAGTTTGAGCATCGAGCTGAACTGCACTTGAAACTCCACACTTTGTGAAAGTCATATATTTTTATTGAAAGCACACGAATTGATTCATATTTTAAACTTAGATGGAAGTAAAGCCTCGTTACTCTTTGTAATCAACTTTACGTGGTCAAAATGTACACGTCATTCTTTTTGTTAGTTCCTGAAAGCTCACATATGATCTGACAGTCTAAGGTGCGCTGGCGGTGACGAGAACAATGTGACGTCACACTGCCGATGATGTAATTGCTCAATATTTTAATTACAGTATCAAGAACATTTCCAAACCTTTCGTTTTAAATATCAAAGAACCTGAAGCTTGTATGCTTTGAAATGGCTTAAAACATATTGGTGGTGGCACGCCAACGGAAAAAGACTGTCGCATGAGTTATTTTGTTTTCTGAGTTTGCAAACCTGAATGCGTTTATGGCGCGATTTAGCAGTTGCATTGTTTTCTAACTTTCAACTGCAACACGATGAAATGACATTACTTACAGACAAATTTTTCCGATTCGCGATCCAATTTGCGACAACATTTTGAAAAATTTCCTTGAGAAACAACTTAACACAGACTATAAAAACATCGTCTGCGAAATGTTCATTGCTCACCTTGCATCTGATTTCTCTTCGTCGCCAAAAAACTTTTCTTCTACATCTTCTTTGTTGCAAATTCGACAGAACGTTGGACACGGCTCACCGCACAAGCCAATGCACGAATGTTCGCACTTTAGTTTCTAATAAAAAATCATATGCTTGCGTTTTTGTTCCACGTCTTGTCACGGAAAATGAAGTACCGAAAATCCTATTAATAAAAATAACTACCGATATAATAGAAAAAAACGTCATGAATGAAACTTTTATAATATCTGTTACCGTCATCAGTGCTTTCACAGCGCTGATGATAACAATGTATCCCAGACTCTGTTTCGTGACTTTTGCGTTTGTTCCATTTGCTTTTAGTTTTTATTTTTTCAAACTCGTTAACAATTTAATGTTTTGAGACGAAGAGCGCCGTACCTGCAGCAATGCAGCAAAAAACGGATTTGCAGCAAACGCATCATGATGACTGGACACTCACACACACATGAGGTTTCAACAAAAAGCTGATAATCCTTAACCGTGTGACTAACCTTATCGCAGGGTTGGTTGCAAGGAGGTCGATTGCATGGTTCACTGCACAGTAGTGTGCATTCGTAGTGCTTGCATTTCCATTCACATTTCTCCCTAAAACATTGTAGGCTACTTTCAGACGCAAACAAAACAGAATCGCATGGAAACATGGTAGCCGTTTCGAAGCAATCTTTTTCGTTGTAAGCAGAACTCTGTAAATGCTACAGTTTCGAAAATTTTTAGTTTTAGATAAGCAATTATTGACACTGGCGGTGAAAATAGCTGAAGGCCGCAGCGACGATGAGCCAAACGGCATAATCGATTCTATGACGTTGCAAAACGTTGTGTTTGACCCGGTCGTCGAATTTAATGTGCACCTTTTCGACAGTCACAAGGTTTCGCTACATTTAGTTCCGTCTTGAATAATAATTTTGCTTGGCAGCATTTGACGTGTAGTGCCGTCTTTCCGGGTTCGAAGATTCGTTACTTTCTTGCGCCCACTAGCAGGGTTTTGTGACGGTGACGACTGTACCAATTGTTTTCCTGCTTCACCGCGCGCAAACTTAAAGACCGAAAAGCTTAGTTAACCCACATCGTTTTGGTACGTTCTTCTGCTCGTTGTGTGTTGTATGAGAATTAGCGCGCAGTTGCAGTTCGCCAATCAATCGCTGTTGTCATAGATATGCTGTTGTGACAAAAGGTGTTGCGTTGATCATCTTCCCTTCCGTAATGAAAGGTTGTTGGATACGTGTTGAACACCCTGTGATTCCTGCTCTCCATAACTCGCAGCAAAAGCTTTTTTACGCTGGTAATGTCAGCAGTGGCGGTTTAGTAATCACATTGCGTGTTTGTGCTTACAAACAGCTGAAACATGCACTTCATTGCAGTGCCCACCAACGCTTTTGTTACGAATTTAGGTGTAAAAATGTTTATTTGGTTGCTGGACCAGTTTTATGCAGCTCTTGTGAAACACGTAGCAGCGCAATAGAAACCGACATTTGACAATGCGCTGCTTACAGCAGCAGTTTAGGAAAACTAACCGTAAGTCGTCGTTTTAAACTTTCCCAATCTGTGATGTTTAATGCTTATTTTGTTTTTAGAAGTAACCAATACTGAAAGAAACTAAACTGCTGAGTTGCTCAGAAAGCAACTTTTGCAGAAAGATCTGACCACTGAAGCACAGGAACGTAAGATGATTTAACTTCTGTAGTTACTGCACTATTGTTCTCTACGTCTTAGAATTGTATTTTTGGGCATATTTATTGGGCCCAGCAAAACTAACATCTACTTGATGGGATCGCAGTTTGCTTTGGGAAGTTTCGCATATCTGGCCAGCGCAAATAACGCTTGCAAATGACCAGCCAACAGTCACCTAACCAGCATGGTACCTACTTGCAGGGAACGCACGGCTCGCAGCAGGACTTGCCGCACTTGCTGTGCTCGCATCGCGTTTCACAGTTCTCCTGACACGGAGGACAGTTCATCGAACAAGGTTCCCGGCACTGATGTCCACAGATCAGAAGTCTTGTGCATTTCTGTCCACATTTCTGGTGAAGCCGGCCCTGAAGTGAGAGAGAATGGCTCGAAATCAGGTGTTGAGTCCCGTGTGAACCGGTAACTTTGCGAAGTCCATCAATGACTTATCTCGCTCTTTGTTTGGTGGGTGTGACAAGATGCTCATACCTACTAGAATGCGGCTTATGGACAAGACAGTAGAGCCACAAAACAAATGTTTTCTAGATTTAACATCGCACCCTGGTTCTGGTAAATCAATGCTTGAAGTTGGTAAGTTTCTGCATCTTCAAACACTTGGAGGTACGCTGAGTTTGTGACCTGAGTGAATTGGTCTCTTCACACCTACATTTAGCCCTTTGACTCCCGAATTTTGGCCAAGTTTGGCAAGTCATAGCTCGCTAGGCAACTGAGCTAGAGAGCTGTTCACACCTCTGTAGATGCAGCTAGCCGAGTAGATTCGATCAAAAAAAATTTGGTCGGTTTCGGATTTTGTTTTTTTGTGAGTGGCGTCGTAAAGAGAGCGGTTTTAAGTTTTTGTAGGCCCTACTTATAGGGTCCTGGGCCCCGAACCAATGGGCCAAATGTTTGTCTCAAGTTTTAGTTGGAAACTACGCAAGAATCCGAGTCTTCAGAGCCCTTGATTGGCTTTCTAGCATATCTAGATCAAAACATTATGGCTCAAAAACCAAACGTTAAAAAATTCTACTCCGACAAACGCTGACTCAGGGTGTTTTACACCCATGACCTATGGCCAGCCATGACTCGTCAGCGGATTGAGCTAGATAGGCGTTCAAACCCTCTGAAGATGCGGAAAGTTATGTAGATTAGATGTTTAAAAAATTGGATGGTTTTGGACTTCGTTTTTTTGTGGATGACGTCTGAAGGAGGATAGGTTTAAGCCTTTTTGAACCCTCTTATCGGGCCCTGGGCCCTAACATCAAGGCCAAATGTTTTGCTTGTTTTTTAAAAAACACTAGGCGGAAATCCGCATCTTTAGAGCCCTTGACTGCCTTTCTAGCGTTTGTGGTTAGGAAGTTGTGGTTTTAAAAGGACAAACAGAGAAATTTAGATCCCTAGGGAATTATACCACTATTATTAGCATATTTGCCATAACTTGCCAACCACAAACGCTAACAGGGCCATCAAGGGCTCAAAAATGCAGATTTTAGCCTAGCTTCATTTTTAAAAAACAAGCAAAGAATCACCCCTAGGGGCTTAGGGCCCTGGGTCAGGTAACCTGAGACAAAAAAGCTAAAACTCACGCCATTTATTACGTCACCCAAAAAAAACGCTAGTCCAAACCTCCCCATTTTTTTCAAAATCTAAAGTACATGTCTAACCGGATATTTTGAGGGTTTGACCAACTCCAGCAAAATCGCCTGCCGAGGTATGATAAAAAATGTTCACCACTGTCTGGCGCCAAAATTTTGGCGGGCGCAGGACTTCAAGGTGGCGCATCACCAGTATGGCTTATTCAACTCTTCTACAAGAGGCTTTCCCCTTACTTTTTATAAAGAGAATTGCTTCAAGGTATGGTATAAGTAAAAAAACACGTTTGCTCAACAAACTACAAACCTCAGGGACCAAACCAGAAGCGTGAATGAATCTCTTCTACGTTCTTATCTAATACATACTAGGTAGTGTCTCGCTTTGGTTTCAAAATCTGATTTCACCTTGTTTCGAAATCTGTTTTTTGGGGAAAAAAACTGGCATGCATGTTGGGCGCCGTCGGACACATTTAGCATAAAAAAACTACTAAATGGGACAGGTTTAATCTAAATTGGAATAGATATCGGAACACCAGCTTCTGTGGCGTTAACCCATTCAGTCCCGTGGGCCCAATTTTTTCTGAAAATATTTGAAAAGTTTGCAAAGCCATATTTTGCCAGCAGCTAGAGCTAGAGAGGTGTTCAAACCCTCTATGGATTCAGCAAGTCTTGTATCTGAGATTGAAAAAAAAATTTTTTGGGTTGGGACTGGGGTTTTCCATTGTCTACGTCACAATGGAAGGGTGTTTTTGCGTTTTAGTCTAGGTTTCCTGGCCCTGGGCTCCGGCCAAATGGGCCATCTTTTTGTCCCAAATATTTTTTGTATTCTTGACTCGAATACGAGTCTTTAGAGCCCTTGATTGACTTGCTAGCATGTCTGGAGCCAAACTCATGGTTGAAAAACCTAGTTTTTGGCAAAAGTTAAAAAAGTGCCATTAGCCTCTTCTGGCCAACCTTTGGCCAGTCGCAATCACCAGAAAGATTGAGCTAGAGAGCTATTCAAACCTTCTGAAGACTCGTGAACTCTTGTACAATAGAATTTTAAAAAATATTTTTAGAATTTTGTTTGGCCTTGTTGGCTCATGACCCCTGGATTGGGGGCTGTTTTGCGATTATTCTTACGATGTTATCCGCGGATCCAACGTGCGGACATTGCATATCAAAGTCTTGTTGGATTCCTGACTCAAATACGAGTCTTTAGAGCCCTGGATTGACTTTCTGGCATGTCTAGTTCAAACGTTAGCCCAAAAACAGCTAATTGGTAAGGGGTTTTTCTCAATAGTTTTGGAGGATTTCCCTAATTAATTTTAAGCTTTTTTGGCCCTAATCTTGGAACCAGGAACGCTAAAAACCCATTCGGACCCTTCAAAGTCCCGAAATGTAACCAAAAACAGCTAGACTCAAAAAAAAGTTTAATGTCAAAAAAATGGCTCCTGCGGGGTTAAAGGTAGTGCAGCAAAAATGCTGACGTCAGCTAAAAATAACATAAATATCCTATCATTATATAAGCATTAAAAAAAAACAGACATCCTAAACTGAAACGTTTTTTTTATTGAAAACTACATACCTTGACGAGTATTTAGAGGGTTTGAACAGCTCTCTAGCTCAATCTGACGGCGAGTTATTGCCTGGGGTGAAATTCCCCCTAGAGTGGCTTTTGGGGGAGCAAAATTTTGTTAAATTTTTGGTTTATGAGCCATAATTGTCGCTCCCGATATGCTAGAAAGTCAATCAAGGGCTCTACAGACGCGGATTTTGACCTAGTTTTCAACTAAGCTTTGAGTCCAAAAAATGGCCTATTGGGACCGCGCCCAGGGCCAGGCAAAGATGGCCAAAATAACACAAAAACACCCCTATTTGTGACGTTCCCCCCTGAAAAGCTCAAATCCAAAATGAAAAAAAATTTTTTATCAGCAGTTCAAGACTTGCTGAATCCGTAGAGGGTTTGAACAGCTCTCTAGCTCAATCGCCTGGCAAGTTATGGCTTTGCAAAATTTTTAAAAAATGCAAAAATTGCAAAAAAGTGGCTCAGACGGGACTGAAAGGGTTTTAAAGACCATCGTGTCATTGAAAGCAAGGTGTTTTAAAGTCTTCACTAGTACTTTTGTTGTTATAATATTGGTTTATATTTACAATCATCCCATCCTGCTTGTAACAGCAGCACATCCAGACAAACATTTGGATTGAATTTTCATAAGCCGAGATTCCTGCAATGTATTGGAACTTTAATACGTTTACGACACAGAATCATGCTTTTAATGCAGCCTATGTCTATTTTGCACTTTTACCCACGTGTATTTCTCCCTTAAGTCCACACCTCGAATTTTTCGAAACTTTCACGTGGAGCGCAAGCAATGTACATTAGACCAGCAACAGTGGAGAACACTTGAAGCTAGTAACCGTATTTGGCAACAGCAGTGACAAATCTGAATCTCTGCGTAAAAATTTGCACCAAGACCACCACCACAACAACTTTACTGCCATCCATTGTCTACACCAGTGATTCTCAACGTGGTCCATTTCTAGTGGTCCACAGAGAGGTCCATAAACCCTTGATAAAACGTTCCTGAAAAATGTTACCTATACTGTAAAGCAAATTATGTAAGACCATTTTAGGTTCTTGGGTTTGACTAGCTGTTAATGAGGTGTCAGCATAGCAAAATGGTCAATCGGATATTTTCTTAAAAAGATGGTCCATGGGCCAAAAAAGGTTGAGAACCACTGGTCTACACAAACCAATAGTATAACAAGCACTAATGCAGACCTCGAAACGCCCTGCTTTCAACGATGCCAAGGTTTTTAAACGTTACAGTATATCTTATCAGGATTGCTGGCACACCCCTTTAAAGACTCCAAAGCTACTATAGTGGCTACGATTTGTCCTGTCATAACTTGCCGACCGATAGAGCTAAAGAGCTGTTCAAGCCATCTAAATAAGCAGGAAGTCTCCTAGCTTCTATTTTTAAAAATCCGGGTAATTTTGAGTTCGAACATTTTTTGGTGTGACGTAACGACTGGAAGAGATCAAGAGATTTTTGGATGATGTCATCAGGGCATGAGAAAAAATTTCAAGCGGCAATTTACCCGTTTTTTCTATTAAAATAAACTAGGCAAAATTCGCGTCTTTAGAGCGCTTGACTGGCCATCTAGCGTTAGTGGTTAGCAAGTTATGGCCAAACAATGATATAATTAATTAATCTCCTGGAAAATCCATAGGCGCAGTCGGGAGAAACAAGCTTTCTCCCAGTATGGTCGTGTGCTTAAAAATAACTTGAGGTATCAACAAGGTGATTTTATAAGGTGTCGCGAAACGAAAAGTTTAAAAGTCGTAAAATATGGCCTCATAACGGATTACCTGGTACATCTCATGAGCTGATGTTATTGCAAATACTGTACGTATCACATGTACACAGGAGAAACAACAGCCATTAACCTGGAAGCAGGCCTTGCATGAACCTTTGCACAGATGTCCACAACTCAAGATGTTGCTGCACTTGTCTGAACAGTGGCGAAGATCAAGTCGTTCCAGTAAATAACAAGGAAATTTGCTTTGATGACCACACGGCATGGTGCCTGCGAATGAATGTATGTTAACAACCTTGTTCGGGAAAAACAATATTACGTTTTTTACGTTAAAAGCCACACAGCGAGGTGATGAACAGATCGTTCGCTTTACTATGAATCGAACATGTATTAAATGAAACTTTCGAATTTACGAAAAAAAGTTTAGCGAAACATGCTTTTGCGCTGGTGCTACTGATACTAGAGTTAGGTCTACGGCTGGTACGGAATGCAAAGCAAGTGATGCAACTGAGGAGACAGAAATACTGCAATTGTCGTCACGCTGTTTGATGTAATGAGAATATCAAAGGTATGAAACTGGCAGTATTGATCAGTGAGTTTTCATTGGTTGGTACTGAGAAGCACAAGGCAAATAAAGCGTTCACTAATTTCAAAGCGCTGGAACTATAACATGCCTATTGATAAAATTTTACCTAATGCTAAACAAGGTTTTGATCATTTTTCTTAATGTTTGCCAAACGAAACGAATCGCCAAAGCATCGTCGAAATCCAGAGACTTCAGCAACTGAGAACAGCAGCCTACTGCTGGTGCTGCGCGTACATTCGACCTGCGATTGTTTTTTCGCAGGGGTTTGTAACAATTGCTTACTTCACTTCCTTTTTCTTCATACGACATTTGCTATGTCGTCACTATTAATGCACTTCATATGTTTTCAGTGGGCCACATTTCGAAACTGTGTTTCATCTCATTTTTGTATTTTTGAAGCAAATTTGAAAGCCGTTCGATACCAAAATAATACTATAACATTACAAAAACAATTCTGCACACTTGGATGCCTGTTGATTAAGCGCTACCTCATATTTCACTTCCTCTCAATTGTTTGTGCGCGGTGTAGCAATGAAGGAAACACAGTGTATTTTTAAATAGGAGTCCTTCATTACCTTCAACCGGTGTCATGCACTTTTTCAAGCATGGACGTCCACAAACAGATGTACAAGGGTGTCCGCACTTGAGCACCTTCTGGCAGGGCACTTGGCATATATGTATTGCAGGGTTCTGATGACATGGCACATCTTGATAGTGCGAGCAGTTGGGCATAAGCTGGGCGAAAATCACAGCAGCAAGTTGGAGAGTTGAAGAAGCGAAAGTTATTGTTTACTTTTCTTACTTCATTGTTAAATTTTCTTTTACCTCGTCCGACATAAACCCCGTTTCTGGTTTTGTGCATACATTGCTTGATTGATGCTTAGCTTATACACGCTTTTCCATTTCCCACCTTTTCCACTAACGTAGTGCACGGTCCACACTTTTCTGAACACTTTTTGCTGCATTTGTGGCCGAACGGACATTCATTAGGACATGGTTTCCTGCATTTGGTTTTCGAGTGCTTTTTATCATCAGGGTGGCAGGGACGGCCGCAAGCGTGACCACAAGGCAGCCTGTATTCACACGGTTGCCCACAGCCACCTGGAACACAATGCAACGCGATTTCATCAGAATACACTCTTATAAAACCTTATGAAAGTGCAAAGCATCCAAACCTTCTGGAACATTTGCAAAGTTCTCAGCTGTTGCGACACGATTCACATGCTCTGGATGATTTTTGCAATGAAGCGGAAGGGACGTGCCAAACATGCTGTCTTGTTCCAAGTTGTGAATGATGTTCGACCAAATGTTATTTTGTTCTCGCAGTATCTACAGAAAGGGAAGGCAATCAAAGAAACTTTTTTCACTGCGTTTACTGAGAAAATATAAAATATTTTTAGAGAAATAACATAATCTGGAAGAAGCAAGTGTTGAGATGAGTTAAGCCAAACATTAGGCAATTCAGCAAATAAAAACTTACCTCGAAATTTCCAATGCAATATAAGCCTTTCTTCGCCCGTGACAACGCCACACAAATACGGTTCTCTATTCGAAGGAAACCGATGTTGCCCTGAAGAAATAAAAAGCATCACGATGCAGCGTCTACATTTCTATATTTAATGCTTAATTCTACATTTACTGTTTGATAACTGAAGCTCATTAATTTTATTGCCACACACTGTGCGCGATATTACATTGAATCATTCATGGAGCTGCTTGCAAAATACCTCAAATAGCGCACAACTTACAAACGTTTTTCTTTCATGGTTCATTTTTACTTGTGCATAAAATGGCGCACAAATCAAAGCACTTGCCTTCTCATTGCTGCGAACTAGAGACAAAAGTATGATGTCATTTTCCTCCCCTTGAAAGTTGTCAACTGCGCTCACTCTAACGCCGTGAGAAAGCTCATGCTTCATTGCTCTCCGTATGGCGAACACTTGACCTGTGCAATAAACACTTTGCATTCTTTGCAGCGCAGTTTAGAACAACATTTCAAGAAGTGCATCACAGGCCCGAGCTCGAGGTTATTTGAAAAAACTCTAATGTTTGTCACCTGTATATGCTGTAAGAATAGTGATCTGGTCCGGAAGGTATCCTTGTTGCATTAGGTATTGGCAGAAAGAAACTAAGAAAGTTGCTTCGTGTAGATTTTCCTATACGGAAAAGAGAATAATCAGTACTTTTGGAACAAAACTCGGTTGTGTCCCAACAAACTTTTTGCAATTATTCAGCGCTCCTCATTTTTATCACGAATTCCACAAAACGACACATTCACGCGTACGTGCACGCTAGTTATATGAACAAAAGCGTCGTGGTCCCCTCCTACCTTGCTCCGTCCATCCGAAATGTTTCTTTCGTGATGGGTGTGCGACAAGAAAAAAATATTTTTGCCAACTCCAGTAATGTCTTCATATTGAGAAACACTTTCATGATCTTTCAAATGTTCGTAGATATTCAACCGCAGCAAATCTGCAATACGAGGTCGCATCCTGTGTTGCGTTGACAAACTTGTGAAAGGAGTGCCGTTCTTTATCTGAAAAAATGCGAATCAAAATTTTTCACAGCATTAAGCAATGTTGCGAAACATAAAAAAACGCGTATAAACTTTGTGAGAATTTTTGCAATGAAAATTCATTACTTGATTTCGGCTTCATATTTACACAAAACCTTTCCGTTTTGTGTCTACATGACAAACATTTAGTTTAGGCAGTATACAATTTGCATTGAAGTTCAAATATACAATTGTTTACGCACTTACAGCTTTGATAAAACAGTCTTTGTTCTACAACTTTACTCCGGTAAGTTTTTGCAAGGTGGTGTCATTTGCCACACGGTGCTGTGATGCTATTTTTGATGAGGTTGATCAGCAACCCGGAAAGCAATACTCAATTTTCAGAGGATAAACGTTTGTGTTGCAGTAGTTAGCTTGTGACACATAATTGTTTGGCACTGCCGACTGAAAAGAAGTTTGTGTATAGTAGAAGGATGACTTGGTTCAGAGAAAGCAAGTGAAATTAGAATTTTTCAGCTTGTTCAATCAAAGCTACATGGCATTGCAATCCAAGAGTAAAGATAAAAATGTTTAACTCTAAATTTGGTCTTTTTAAAGTCGTTCCAAAGCGTACAAATTCTTTGCAAAAACCGGTTCTCTTTAAATGTTTTCAAAACTTGCTTTGTTAAATGTTGTTATAAAATGCATTTATTCTAGGTACTCAGAAAGTTGAGTTTGCAGGATATTTTGAAACTATTTGGAACAAGTTAGACAAATGCAGAAAACAAAGCAGGAAACCAATTTTCGTCAACTTACTCCATTGATTTTTATACGCTGCCAAAAATGTGAATTTTCACAACACACTTTTGTATAATAATTTAACAGAACTGTCCACGTACCATTCGCTCAAACAAAGATACGTCCAACTTATAATTCTGCCCCAGGTCGAAGACCGTTGTTGATGGCTTGAGTTGTTGATGATCACCAATCAGAATCAATTGCTTGGTCGATTCAGGCATCGATGTGACCACATGAGCTTCCAAGACTTCGGCTGCTTCCTCTACGATCACAGTTTTCACCTGAAAATGTTAGACTTTTCAATGGAAAACCTATAAGCTGTATAAAAAAAGGAATGAAGCTTACCTGAACTAGGGTAATGCTTACAATAACAAAAACCATTGTGACGAGGTTTATTTTGTATCTGTTTTGTCAAGATGACAGTATCATTCAAGCCAAACTTTAGACATATTGCGTACTACGGTTAGTGCATCTGGTCTGTTCACTGAACTGAAAGTCGTACAATTGCAAAACGTCACATAAGAACTATGAAAAGAATTGCAACAAGACGTTTCACTTTAAAACTGAAAAATCACACACAGGCAACTTATAAACGATATCCCTGTATTTTGCAGCACCAGTAGTCGTTATTCCAATAACATCAACACCCTTCAGCACTTCTTTCTCCAAGGTTCGCTGCAAGTCTTGAATTGATTTTACAATCTGATTGTATCTAATGTGGTATTGCTCCACACCGTCTCGTAGACCTGTGTGGAAATCTTTGACCCAGCGTCTGTAAAAATGGTTTCAATGACGAAACGAGATAATTAGAAACAAAATTTTAGCACTTTGCAAAGGCCTTTCATCTATGAAAGAGAACAAGCAAAAACGATTACTTTTGTTTGTGTATGAAAGGACAGTTTGGTTGTTCCAACGCGATTCCCTTATTATTATTTATTATGGCTTTCGTCATATTTTTCAAAAAGCGCGTATAACATCACAACTGCACCATGTGTCTGCTGATTTTTTCATTGAAAAATCTTGTTTGACAAATTTTGACTTTATGCTCTGATATTTGCAGTATGTGCTTTATTCCCCTCGACCGAAATGACCTATTGGAACCAATGTTCTGTTGGTAGCGACGTCAATATTTAATTAAACCAGGTATCTTTGGAACACAGGCAGTAGAATGCGAAGGTATGATGCCTATTCGCTGCTACTGTCGTTTTTTGCTTCAAGCACATGATTACTCCAGGCCAAACTATTAAAGAATTTCTACTCGCTTATAAAATTTGAGTTAGATCTGTCTACAACAACAGCACTAGATGCAGTAATCCCACAGCCACTGTAATTCAACAGTAAATTTTAGTTTGTAAGATCAACCGTCCTGCAGAATTGGAGAAGCTACTAATTTTGAAAATAAACGTAAAACTACTTGCTTATAAATTAAAAAGATTGCCATTGGTTTCACGTGCAATGCACATGTTCTGGATACAAACACTAACCTGTACAATTTCCGTCGTTTTGCGGTCGACAACTTCCATATATCCTGAACGTCCGTAGCTTCTTCTGAAGCCATGGGTGCGATTCTACCCAGGCCAAGTTTTAAAAGATTTTTTTGCCGTTTTTTTTCTTCACGGGTTATTTCCCAGCCATTCTCTCCGCGTGAACCTTAAAAAAAACTGATTTTCGACCAAAACAACGAACAGAAACAAATGCATGTTAGTACTTCAAAAGAACGACGCAGCTAAGGTGAAGTTTTCCCACTTAAATGAAAACAACTGCGCAAAAGTTGAAAACGCAGGGCAGTGGCGTGGTCGCAACCAAAAATGATGCTCTGGTGTCTTGGTAGTGGTGTAGGAGGCGTGGTGCAAGCGCATCCCCAAAAGTTGAGATTTGTTGAAAATCCGGGCAAAATCCTTGAAAATTGGGGCAAAAACCCTGAAAATTTGGGCAAAATCCCTGAAAATCTGGGCAAAATCCGGATAAAATCCGTAAATATCTAGGCAAAATCCCGGAAAATTCTGGGCAAAAATGGCGCTCAACGTTTGCAGGAAAACAAGTGAAGACCATTTATTTGGAGGTCGCACCAAAATACGGCCGGCAAAATTTGCACGACAACTTTTTGGGCAAGTTTGGGACAATTTGGACAAAAATCCTTTCCACCCCCAAAAATTTGCTTGCTCCTACACCTTTGTGTCTTGGCTACATTGGCGTGTAATAAACAGCACGATACAGTAACAGATCAGCTGAAAAGAGTTTTGACTGTTGCTTACAAGTCGAAATGTGTTTCAGTGTCTGCTACTGAAAAAATGCCAACATTTTCAAAAAAGATACAGGTGTTTGGAAAAAGAATACAGGATGAAAATAAAGCCATACTCGTTGCATCGACAATCTGCATGTAACTCTAGGGGCCGGTTAGGTAAGTATGAAATATATAGTGCGTGTAATCACCATAGCCGACCTTTGAACGCTAACTGCAAAATAAATATGTTTTTCAATTACGGACCGTTCAAGTCAGTGAATGTTTGAGCTGCTATTCTGTCCCGCAGCCCCTTCATTTGCTCTTCCGTGGAGGTGCTCCGTGAATCACGTCTTCTGTACTCCTCGTCTGTGATGCAACAAAGCAAGATTACGGAACTCTGCAAAACCGTATTCACGAAAATGGCTTAAAAGACGTAAAGGTGTTAAACGTTGTACATCCAAGCATTTCGTAGCTTAAAGAAACCTTTCTCATCATTATTTTCTTCAAGGGTTACGAATAAGCTTTAGCAGATGTGTTTTTAAGGCAAACGTGAAGTTGACACAAAGTTGACACATTCTCGAGTTGCAGCCAAAGATTGTTCACCGTAATCCGCTAATACATAAAATTGGCCGGTTTGTGTTTACGATGTGTGAGATATAAAAATAAATCGTATATTTTTTTACCTAACATCCTTTCTTCTTGAATAAGATCAACGTCTTCATCTTCTTCTTCTTCTTCTTCTTGCTCTGGGTTTCCAGAAAAACTTTCTGAAGAAAAAAGCAAAATGAAAAATAACTCTAGTTTTTGTTTCCTCAACACGTCCTTTTTCACGGCAATTCGATTTTTGTTAGATTAGACGTTGATGAAAAGAAAACAATATCGGCATAAGGAGGTTGTCTCCTACGATGTTGAATCACATCATACGAGTTACATTATGCACAACAAAATTCTCTACTACACTGCACAAAACATAACTTCCTGCAACATCGCAAAAAAAATTGTCACAGGATTTGAACAGCGAACAATGCGCCAGGGTTCTGTCGAGAGTAGAACATTCAACCTTTGGGTGGACATGACCAAAACTAATTTCTTCTCCACGTGCAAGATTGACGTCAAAGGTCTACAGATAAAGATTCTACAGTTATTTGAAATTGATGGTAAGCGCGTAAATCAGTTTCTCTTAAAACTAGAAGTGACTTCTTGGACGAACTATTTTAAGGCCACCTAACCCTCATTTAGTCAAGTGCAATTATTGCCATATCAACGCTTTAACCAATGGTGTAAGTCTACATGATATGTCAGGTGAGAGCGAAAAAACTTCATGATCAAGTTGGAAACTCCAATATCGAGATGACAAATCACGTGCAAACGGAGCATCGGAAAACATTCTGCATCGCTTGTAAAAGCAATGAAATAATATTATAATCTTAAAAACCCAGCAACGTTGAAACGTTTTTTTAAACAAGTGATCTCTGTATCCGAAGCTTCTTTTTGAAATAGCCGAAAAGGTTTTTGTAGCTTTCCCATTGTTCCCATGTAACTGGCAGCAAACGTTTTGCGAAATAATAGCAAGTTTGGTCACACGTGTTGACAACCAACTGGTAAATTGCACTAAGTTTCAAAATTGTGCTTCTCTTTACTGCCTTTGATTTCGCATTTTCAAGTTGGACCCACTCATTGTTCTAGCGACCTTGTCATCCCCATCAAGCTGATATATCCATCCAATTATGCTCATGCTTTCCGTATCTGCTAAACATTATCTGGTCTCATTTACACTGTTCACTCAATTTTTCTTGGGTCACATTTTTCAATTTTTCTTTGTCACATATTTCAAACCAAAACGACAGCGCACATTCCTGAAGTGATCTGCACGAGAACAAACCTTACAAAATTTTGTGGGATTTCTTACAAAAACCGACAAGCCGAAACAACGGTCTACAAAGCCTTTCACATGCTTATTTTGAAAGCATGTGCAAATAATGAAATAGTTGTAGGGATTACTGCGTAAATTACCAGCCCTGGAAGCTCTCTCAACCACTAACACAACTTGAAAAAATTAAGAAAAAATGAAAACTACTTCAGTTGTTTCATTTGCTCAGAACATGATAAAAAACTTAGAACGAGATGATAATAGTTTTTCCATTAATTCTGATAGAGGCCAGGAATATTGATTTCTAAAATAAACACAAAGAAATTCTCAAAAAATCAGATTTTTGATGAAAGCTCTTTCACAATCAAATTGCATATACGTGTTGTTTGAAAAAAACATCAAACAACTTCTTTTCGTCCAAAGTGGCACGTACAAATATGCGTGTTTGCAGAAGCTTATCTCGCAACCAAGTTTTTAAAAGCGCTTTATTTTTCAGCAATTGTGGAAACTATGAAAAAAAGGAAAACTCTCACTAACCACACAAATGAAATGTTTACTTTTGGATTCTAAAAGTAATTGGTTGGCTAATTTCAACTTACCACTTTCACAAGCTTGTTTATGCAGCCAGTCACAAAGAAACTCCAAGTCAGCAGATCCTAGAAATAGTTCAGTTTTAGAAACCTTGTTTTTATCAATAGTTTTTTATAATCATGTTACCCGTAGAAAGATGAGCACAGCTGATTTCGATTTTGTTGAATCCTTCCTCGATCAGTTCTTGTTCATTGAATGGAAGGGTTTTGCTTTGTAAAAAAGCGTAAAGTGTTTCTGTGACAAGAACGGCAGTTATTGGTGACTTGCTTATGATGTCTGGTTGGCTATACTCATACTCACCTGATTCTGGTTCGAGATTGTGAACTCTGGGCGCAGCATTTTCCAACCAGTCCAGTAAAGGCTGTTCATCAAAACAACCTAAAAAGTACAGTTACACGTCTTTTACGTTGTGAAAACGATGAAGTTATTAAAGACGTGATGTTCACCATTTACAGCCATTGCATGCAAAATGGCCTGATGGTTGAATCCCTTTTTTTCCAAGTTGGACGAAAGTGCAGATATGGTTTCTGCAAAAAAAATTCAGTGTTTGAATTCTTTGCTGTTCATTTGCATACGAGCCAATAAATTGTTACCATTACGAATAACAGACTCTTTGAGTTTCATGGTGGTTTCAACGTGAAGCCCGAGCCATTTCATCAGGCATGATGTTTCTGCAAACACATTGGCACAAGATTAAAACGACTTATTTTACTTTGTCAAAACGTCAGGCTCCAACACGATATATTTCGCACTTTACCGAAAACCGTTGTTCACAAACAGCGGTTCCTGCAAATAATTCTGTTGATCAAAACAAACCGACGTCTGGTTTTCACCTTCAAACATTTTAATGAAGAAGCAAGAAAGTTAAAGGTAATTGCAAAATAGTATTATTACCATTTTCTCCTCCATGGAAACTTAATCGAAATTGTTGAAACAATCGGGGGGGTATCGATTCTCGCAGAGCAGACAACTTGATCAGGATGTTTCTGGAAGCGTCCAAGACATTAGCGTTTTGGTTCATCTGACGTTCCACGTGTTGCAATTGACCTTTTGGCAAGGCATTGCATGTAAATATAATTGATTTTAAATAACGCTGTAAAACGTACTGATAGAAAAGAAAAATGTCATCCCCTTTTTAATTTCAAAATCATTAAATAGATAAATGAGATCATGCTCTTTTTCAGTTCAAAATCATTAAAAAGATGAAAAAGACCATGACATTTTCCATTTTTTCGAACTATTTCAATCAGTAAAGAAAATGTCATGCTATTTTTCAAGTAATTAGTCTCTACTGGCAGACTGGACTGCGTTTTTCGTTAGGTCGGTTTAGGCTGGTAAAGTAATCTTCTTTCCTTTGGTTGCGTCACTTCAATCTTATATTTCCTTTCTGAATTATATTGGCTTAAATGCCGCGTTCGAGCGATGTGATTTAACGTTAATGAACTGCCTTCTGCTGTGGGTTTTACAAAGACTAGAGACAAATCTAAAATTATATTCAGTAGTTATGCAATGGTTGACATCGAGGAATTCTGCTTCGCCCGCTGGTCTGCTGTGCAGGCTTGGCGAAACTTCAGGTCCAAGCCACTGCTGGCAAATGCTGAAGTTAGTGTTTGTCGAGTGCGTTCAGTTGACGTTTCCGATGTGGTCATCCAACTTATGTCATCGATGGATTTACGGAAAAACTCCGCTGAAGCGATCCGCTCAAACTTTGGGTGTGACGAATTACATGATGACGAATTACATGATAGCAATGGCATCAAAGTGGGAAGAAAGACTACGTTCTACCAGAAAGATAACCCATAGGTTTGGGCTACATTGTTGCCCCGCCTGCTAATTTTATCAAAGAAAGAAAAAGTGTAAATACGAAGGCAATGATTTCCTACAAAGTCCCACCGCATTTGGACAAAACCTAACAAACTACAAGGAAAAATAGTTTCATTCGCGTACTGTGAAAATAGTTTCATGAAGTATTGCTTTGTTATTTTACTCAGTGTGGTGTTTATATTGTTCACAAAAAATTGGTCGTATTAAAACTCTTGCATAAATTTTGTGGATGCTTTGAGTCTACAAAGGTGCCAAAGATTGCAGGAACAGTGTTGACGCCATCCATGAGTATGCTCTTTCCAAGTGTCACATATCTTTGCTTGTGTTTTATCAAAGTAATCGAATTAGCGCCTTTTCTATAGCATGCTTTTCTATTGCCGCCGCATATATAACGCATGTTCAAGTATCTGTGCTTTCCTTGTTGCTGCCATGTAGGCCTATCCTCGAGTCTACTGCGTTGCGTGTGGGCGTGAAGACTTATATACAATACCGTGATCAAAGGACAAGGAGCCCAACTCACGATGTAAGAAGCCGCCAACCAAGATGTTAAGGACCCCTAATCAAATGAGTGTCCGTTTAAAACAGACCCGTTAATAACACACCACGTTCAAAACAGACCCACTATGAAGGTTGTCTGTTCAAAGGGTAACAGGCTCTTTATTGTTTGGTCATGGATAAGGGGACTCAATATTTCTTCAATGATAAGATATGGCACCAGCTTATGGTGCATATATATGAGAAGAATAGAATATTACCGAAGAAGGTACAGTACATGCGTTAGTGTAAACTTCATCGTCAAATATCAGTGTTACTGCAAATACAAACCCCAAATTTTCAAAACGATGACCTTTATTTCAACTTTTCATTTGCGCAAGGGCAGGGTCCCCGAAATTGCCAAGACCACCAGTGTTTGTGCAGGTGCGGATTTACCATTAGGCTAAAAAGGCTTAAGCCTAGCGCCCCCGATTTCAGGTGGCCCCAAAATTTTGGGAATAAGGGCAATTTCCAATATTTCTCTAAGTAATTATATTTTTATTTTGGTTTTGGTTCAACGCACGTTTTTTTTGCTATGCCGCTAACAGAAGATCTCTATAGAAGAATGAGCGCGAAGCATTGAAATGAATGATGATGAGCATTCTCTTTTTATGGCGTTGAGAATTGGTCATTGTTACGTACAATGTGTGGAACAAAACGTCTGAATCCATTTTTCAGATTATACAAGGCCATTGAGGTAATCCATAAATACGTAATGGGAGTGTAGTCAGATAACTTCACAGCTGCCTTTTTTCGTTAGTTTCAATGTGACTGTTTTTGTTGCTGATATCGAGAGAATTCAGAATAAAGTATTATGTTTATGAATTGGAACAACAACTTGTCCAGTGAATGTAACGAGCACGTGTAGTGCTAATTCGTATGACATCGTCGCAAACCTTCCAGAAGGGCCCCAATTTAAAAAAGCGTAGGGCCCCAAAAATGAAAATTCGCCTCTGTGTTTATGTCATTCTAAATAAAGCACCTATATATGACTTTTACAATGTTAGGTTCGTAGATCAAGAAAGTTTTAACTCTTTGAATGTCTGTGAAGATAAATGGCTTAATAAACTAAACGCGCCAACTGAAATTCAAACTATGATCCTCTCACAAGTGAAATAATTATTGTCCCCTTTTTTGTTCAATTTGCGACGTTCATATACAATTTTTGTTCATATGCGTGTCTTACAGATATGTAACTTTTGTTTGGTGTAACTTTTTTCATCGTACATCACCATTTGGCGAGCACAAGTCAGTTTGTAATGTGCTCGATCCAAGCTCCTTGGCGCTGAATCACTGTGGCTACTTGTTCATTGAAGTTTGCGATGACCCTGTCGAACATCTCATGGGGAATTGTCCTGTTATCGGTTAGAATGTTATCCTCGAGCGCATCTATAATTTGGGGATTGTTGACATAAACCTTGTCTTTTCGGTACCCCCACAAAAAAATCATCCAATGGAGATAGGTTTGGAGAATGTGCAGGTCAATGGCGGTCCGTACGATAGAAGATGAGCCTGTCTTCAGGCAAGTAACAATGGAGGTGTTCTAGTGAACACTGGAACAATGCTGTGCTGCTCTATCCGGCTGATAGACCACAATATCCATGTCCACTCCCCGCTTCCGACTCAGTTCCAGGATGAATTTTCTTCTCATTAGTTTGATATGTATCGCTCTACGTTCACAGTTGCCGGGCGTCCATGTTCATTCACATCCTCGAATCAGCAGGACCCGATAACGTCATTACGAAACAACGCGCATCAAACAGTCACTTTCTCCAAAGTAAGTGGACGATGCTGGCACTCGTGAGGCTGAGCCTGAGCCCAAAAGCACATATTATGTTTGTTCACATAACAACTAAGGTGGAAATTTGCCTCGTCACTGAAAAAATTGAAGCCCAAGAAATTAGGGTGGTCTTAGATTCGCTGACTGATGGTTTGCCCAAGCCATCTGTTGTCTCTCAGCCCTATTTGCATCGGTCTGAAGTTGTAAAATCTGTCTCTTATACGGAAACAGGTCAAGATCCTGGTGCATTAAGCGCATAACTGAACTCCTTGAAAGATCTGTCTCCTGTGACAAATGAGTTGTGGATTTCTTTGCAGGCCGCTCCAAACATTGTCTCACAGTCACAATGTGATTTTCTGTCCTGTCTGACCGTGATTGGCCACCGCGACCTACAGTGCAGAGGTGACTGGGCCCGGAGTCACATTTCAGACTCCAACGCCACTCCTGTTCCAAATTTTTTTGAGTCCGGATCCGGATCAGATATTTTTCAAATTTGAGAATCCAAGTCCTGTTCAAACTCCGGCAATCATCGGTTCAACCGAATAACAGGATTGTTTGTAATTAAGCTTGTTTGTAATTAAGCATGACATTCATGAAAACTACGCAGACTCCTGCTACTGACGAAAATAAAAAGGGACTCCAGATCCGGGTCAGTTTTTCCACAAATTTTTGGCTACGCCTGCCGGAGTCGACTGCCGCGCTGCGGATCCGTGGCCACCTCTGCTTCAGTATGATGTTATCTTGTCCGGGAGGCGCTTTAATGGGAGTCTGGTTGGAGCGTTTCTGCCTGGAAAGTCCCTCCGAAACTGTCTTTGAGTTTGAAGAACTGATTTCGTGGCGAAATAAACCTCTACAATCTCGATCCTCTTCTGCACGGGAATATCTTGCTCCTTGACCCATTGAAGCTGGGAACCAAAATTTTGGAGCTCTATCTATCTGGAAAACTGAAGCCTGGGTTAATTTGATATGAAATGATAGTGATAATAAAATGGACACGTCGTTTTGTACTATCCTGTACATTTTTCCATTCCATTGTGTCCAATTGTTTGATCCCTTTCTTACCACACGTCTAGTTCTTTATTTACTGGATTTTGTGCATCCTTTCTCAACGTTTACTATTAAAAGGCTCTCTCTAAAGTACGTCAGTCAACCGTACAACCTCAAGACCGTCATTCAGCTTGAGCATCCCACTGTCCATTTTGGTTTAGTCACTGCCTCGTTGCTCGTAACTGTGCTCTGTAATTGACGTCAGATAGTTTTTCATCGGTTAAGTGGCATGTTGGGATAGAGGGCACGTCGCTGAATCTAGTAGGCTGGGTTCGCATCGAAGACGTGAAAAACGATACGTAGCCTTTGGCAAGCCGCACACTGGACAACACTGGGTGGGTGCAAGGGTAACCTTCACGCGCAGTGCTGCCACTGACTCGCCATCAACGCCGCAATCACAAAGAATTTAGTCGGTGCAGAGTAAGTGGAGGAGGGCGCCCGCACGTGACCACACGTGACACTCCAAAGAAAGTGTAATGGAACTTTCTTTTCTTTCCAGTTTTTCAGCTTAACTGAAACCAGCGTTATGACAACGGCGTATTTTTCAGATTTTATGTGCCACAGCTTGTGTTTGATTTATTTATTTTAGTTTTGAAGTTGTTTTCTTTCTCTGCGCTTGCTTATGCCCTTCAGCATATCACTCGTAAGTTATTTCTTGTAGATTTCAGGACGGAAGATGCGTAAAGTTACGTGAAATTGATTTCCTATTAAAGTATTTATTGAGTTATTTGACTGTCGACTGTGTCACCTTCGCAAAGGCAAGTTCAACTAATCATAAAGTTAGGAAAGCAGCAGAGCACATTCGGTTGATTCTTCGAAAACCTGCAACAAAGCTAAAACTTCTAACTGTCATGCTACTTTTCAATTGAAAATCACTCATGCTGGTAGTAAAACAAAAATTAAAACGCAACATTTACTATGCAAAAGTGAAAGACTTCGATAAAAAGCTTGACATCTTATAATATATTTCAGTGACTAACATATATTCGTTTATTCGTTTGACTTTGTACTTTACTGATATTAGCGTACTTTCTTTCAAAGATAGTGTGGTGTATCAATTGGGATATGTATGCCTTTGAAACGCTGCTGAAAGAAACACACGTAAGCTGAATGCGACTGGGTTTTCATTTGTTCTTTTTGATGTTACAACTTGTGGAAAGTGATTTTGCGATTGTGTTGTTTTGACTTTCCAGTCCAGCAGAACAAATTGCATCTCTTTTTTGTATTGCTTCCGTCATAAACAAGCGAAAAAAAGCTACCCTATTTTGCGCATGCGCAGTTGGCTGACCAGACATGCGGTTAATTGCTTTCAAGCGTCATAATGCGACCCTCGGGTTACATTATAAGTCCTCATTTGGCCCTCGGAGCAATTTGAATTTGAGGCCCTGCTTTATACTGTAGTGAAGTTAATGTACTTTTGCGTTTATCTAATAATAAACAAACACACCTCGCAAGTTATGCAACGTTTTTCTATTGAACTCCTTCTGCCTGACATCTCTGCGGACCATCGATAAAGTGTATCTTTTCAGAGATTCTCTTTTACATCGTCCTCCAACGCGCACAATCCCAGTTCTATGAAACTCACTGATGCCCTCCAGAAACTGATCCAGAGCATGATTTGTGTAACACACGACCAGGATCGGGGACTTTTCATCACGTGATCTGCGACAGAATACAGGGATATGCCTTGAGATGCTTGTCACGTCTGAGTTTCACCTTTGATGCAAATGTTATCGAAACGTTTTTTGGCAGCCGTTGAAATTATCAAAGGTAAGACTTTATGATTCAACCTTCAGCGGTATGTTTGTTGAATGCGCGACTATTTTACCTGTTAGCGAGAAGCAGCTTCATGATCACCAATCCAATGTGTGTCTTGCCAGTACCGGGCGGACCTTGAATTACTGACAATTCACTTGTTAAAGCGTTTCTGACTGCTTTAAGCTGTGACTGGTCAAGTTTCATATCTTTTGGAGTTGGCCAAGTTGCATTAGCTTGGGAAATGTCAACAGAGCAACCTGCATGACACACAGATATGTGAATTATTCCAAGCTACAAACGTTTTAAAAACAGAACTCTTTTATTGATTCAGGCAAAATTGTAGTTTTCACAAATTTAATCAAACTCACAATAAATGAAAATGGTGTTACCATGGCGTTACCTGCAATAATTGGTGAGAAATTGTAATTGACAGAAGCTCTTTTGACATGAACAGGAAATTCTATATCATTCTGGCACTGAACAAGATACTTTTGCAGAGGGATTTTTCTTAATTCTGAGAACAGGTTCATATTAGGCACTGACAAAATAACCATTTATAAATTTCAAACCATCGTGCCATTGAAAAAAACGTTTTCTAAAAGCGCTGACGTGGAATATTTCAGGATTTAAACACAGAACGTGATCTCCAACAAAGTGTTCTTGAAACTGTTTGTATTTCTCACAATGAAGCGTTACAAGATGATTTGCTGCGCAAAGCGAAGTTGTGAGTTTACAAGTTATCTTGCTCTCGTACTGTTTCTAAAATGCAAGTTATCAACTGTTTTACAAATGCTTTCACTGATCAGTGTTTGTTTTCCTCGTTGGATTAAAAAAATTAGAACATTTAATTTTGAAGAAAACTTTGAGGTTCATGACTCTATCTTCCGAATCACATTTAATGCTCATAATACTGTCCATCTTACCTTGTAAACCTTTCAGAACATGTTTGTAAGCTTCAAAATAAGCTTCGCTTTCGACCATGGTGTAAGTTTCATTCATATCGATTTTTGGGGTGAAAACGATTTTTTGTTTTTCATCCTCGTCTAAGAAAGTAAATAACTTTGCAAAGACAACTGAAAAACTTTCACTACTTGAATTGTATATTTCATATTGATTCATCGGATTTTGTTCAGCAGCGTGACTTATCAAAAACGTGATGCATGAGTAAGTTTACGCAAATGTGGCATTTTTCCCTCTGTAGAAAATGTTTTTTATTTTTGCAATTATACATAGCCAAAGAACATATTTTGAAAGCGCAATGGAAACTTTTAAAACCGTGCAAAAAATTAGCGTTTGAAGTGAAATGAATATTTGGTTTATTGAATGACTAACATACGCACCTGAGCAAATACATATTGCTGAAACTGCACACTCAGAGAAGAAGTTTTGTTTTTGTTGAATTTATCACTTAATGTGATTAATATTAAACATGTTCTAAGTTGTTTGTATAGCATTGGCTTTATCCGCTATATTTCCGTCACAATCCATCGCAATTGATGGAGGATGAAAATAATACTTTTCTATAGCAATTTTCTTCTTATTTTCGTAGTACGTTGCATTTCAAAGAAATTGCATTTCATACATTTGCCCTTCAGAAACGGTTTCAATCAAATTTAGGGAAATCTTACAGTTTATGTCTACTGCTGTTATACGTTAAGATGCAGAAGACAACATCTGAAAAACTCTTTGCAAAACGTTCTTCTGATTATGTTATATAAGATCAGAACAGCGCGTGTTTCTTTTCCTTTGTTGCAAAACAACGGAACGTTGCAGGCAACTTGGTCAGAAATTTGTACGAGTTATTTAAATCTTAAAAAATGGACCAATCATTTGTAAAAAAACTTCGTATTTTGTTATGTTTATTTCTCGCGCGTTAAAAGTCGCAACCTGTTTGATCCAATTAGTTTGAAAAGTTAGACAATCTTCATTTGCTCTCGTATGTCCAAATAAAGAGAAGTGCCTTTCTGAAGGTGAATAATGCCTATCCATAGTCTAACGGTTTCTTTGCTGTTAGTGCTTCAACTGCTGCACTTTCTCTCAAAAAACTTGTTTTTACACATGGCTACTGTTTAACCATTCGTAAGAACTTTGAGGCTGAATGTTGCGACCTAAATTTATCGTTAACTCTTAACGTAAGTACGACATGCTTAAAACGCGAAAGAATTTTTAGAACAGATCATCGACGTCAATGTGCTTTTTTCTATGCAACATTACCTAATGCATACGAATCTTGTTGTTCGTCTTCACTGATGTGCTTGCTGAACAATCCCCGCACTCTGTTACTCTCTACAGAGTGAACGAACTCGACAAGCAAGTAACCGTCCATCAGATCATTTGGATCTCTATCAGCCACAGTTCCAAATAGCAAATGATTCTGGAAAATGCCAGTATTATGAAAGAGATCAAGAGTCCTTTGGTACAAATCAAGGACATCTTGACGCTCGCTGAGATGCACCTGGGCAAAGCTAACAATAGCCCACCCATTACTTTGCAAGCGCACTGGGCCTCGTGCAGGCAGGCCCGTAGCCAGGTTTTGAGGTTGGGGGAAAATACATTTTTAGGGGAAAGATTTGTGTTTTTATTATATGTTAAGATAAATGTTTTTGGGCACAACAAAATTTGGGGGGGACAAAAAATCTGCGGAGGAACCGAATTTCCCCATGGCTACGAGCCTGGTGATAGGGGCAAGTTTTAGTTCAACTTTTCATAAGAAACAGTAACATACACGAATCTTTTACACAAGTAGCAACTTGGGATACCTCGAAGTTGTCATGCGACAAACACACCAGGTTGCCATACATCAACCTCTTGCTGTTTTTCCACTTCACTCGTGAAAATCGAGATGGATCAAAACGGATGCAATGAACGACTCCTATTGGAAAATACCGACGCTTAGTTACATCAGAAGCCAGTACAGAAGTTTCTTTTATGGATGGGATCATTTCCGATGTTTCCCATAATATCTTGCTACTAGAAACGTTTTACTTCTTTACAAATACAAAGTTACCAAGACTTTTAGATTCCACAATCATGCTCACAACCTACTTATTAGTTCATTTTTCGGAAACCAAAATACATAAAATTTTCTTCACAATCAGCTGCTGAGCTATGTGAGAAGTAACAAGAAGAACCACCATACTCTACTGAAGTGCATTCCTTTGTCCATTTGCTAGATTTCACTTGTTTGCAAATCGACGAAAAAATTGAAAAGACAAAAGCAGTATTGTTGTGCAGTTCTTAGATTGCAAAAAGTGACATTTTCTGTACAAAATGAAAAATAAGTCTTTTTTCATGCAGTGTTGCGTCATTCAAGACAGTATAAGCCTCAAAGAAATATCTACTCAAAATCAAAAAAGTAAAATTTTTGATCGGACGTTACTGTGAACCACAGCAGAGTTGAAGCAGCCAGTGAAAACTGTTCGGAGAAAATATTTTGTTGAAGGGCAACGTTTCAAAAGCACTTCATAGAAAGGTTTGATTGGCTGCAATCCCAACCAATAAGCGATGTTGGAATAAGAAAGCTTCAAACATTTTTGATTTTCATTCTGTAGAGCAAAATCACTCCGCTTTTTGTATATTATGCACATTTTTATTGGGAATATTCTTCAATGTTTTCGGTGAAACAACCAGTGCTTTCCAGCATTCCATTGTTGTGTCGGTCATTAGCGTATGCTCAAAACCACCAGGCATTTCGACGCAAGAGGTTACAAACACCTCACCAAAAACTTTTCAATTTTTGCCCTGTCCACGGTCCAACAGTTGTACATCAATGACACTGATGTTAGAAATGCATTACAAACTCCTAATAGCTGCGATGGTTTCAATATACCACAGGTCTGACCTGGTCGTAGCAGGGTTCAGTCACCAGCCCCTACGATTTTTAATTTATTTCTCCAGTTGTTTATTTTCTGTATTTGCCGTGAATGATACCTCGCTTGTCAACCACAGTCAGTGTGGTGGAGTCGTAGAAATTGTCATCGTGACTTGATGTCAATCGCAAAAGGGTATATTTATACATGTCAAGATCACAAGGCAGGCACCGAACTACAGCGAAAAAATAATTGTGTATAAACTGAAAATAAAACCGTAAGTTTCCTAACAACTTGGTTACCTGTTCTCCATGGTTTTGGATATTCAATTGTAACGTTTTCATAAACCTTCACGTGTTGAATAGCTTGCTTCTTTGAACGAGACGAGGCACCTGACGGCATGAGGATTAAAGTATTAACTACTCTGATTTCGGAGACTCATTAGAACCAAAGCGTGTTCCGAAATAAAAAAAAACAAAGAACAAGGTTTTCGGTTAATCTTTGCAAAAATAGGTACCGGTTTAAGACAAGGTGAGTTATGTTCAAATAAGCGCTTAGCATTTGCATGCGTTGGAGAAGCTGGCCTCTGATTTAAAACATTCGTCTTGTAAATAGACCCCTGCGACTGATCTTTGTGTCAGGCCTTCTGTTGGAAGACGAGACCAAAATGTGATGCATTTAGAGCAAAACTTGTTGCAATTGGTTTTGTAGAATTGCTAGCCTGAAAAAAAGGGTTGAGCAACTTGAGGCTATTTTTATGCGATTGCTCGTTTGTTTATTGACTTACGTTGCTTTCCAACGGGGTGGCCCCAACAACCTGCCAGTTATCATGAGCTTGTACCAATAATAGCCCCACTTACTCAACGTTTTTTCGGCGCTTGTCTGATATGTGTTGACTTCATCGCCTGACACGTACACGCTAACACTATCACACAGTGGTTGCATGACTCGAGGCATGCTTGTTACTGACTCGAATCGAGCCATTCATGGATTTTCAAAGTTAAGTGATGACATGACTCAAGTTACCATTCTTATAAAAATACCCGATTTGAGTCGCATGCAATTTTTATTGAGTCGGGCCGAGTTTTTTATTTGTAATTCAAAATAACTGACAGTAGCAGAAACACATAAAAATCCAGCTGCCATTAGATCTTGATTTGTCACTGTTATACAGGACATAGTCGATTTTGTTAAAGCTTGCTTGTTGTGCTTGTAAATGTATACTATACAGTTGTGTAGGCTTGAATTGTTTTTTCTACGCAAAAGTTTTTCGCTAATTTTTTGTATAACACATTATTTAAAAAAAAGAAATTGTGATGAACCGTTTTACACAGCTTAGGCCTACTTGTATCATAACTCCAAAGACACTTCAAACATTTTAAAGACATTGAATATTCGGTTCAAAACTTACCACTGCTGCGGTAATGCCCAATTCCTTCTCGTAACGGACGAACAAAATCTTCTCGAAGCAGACGAAAATGAACATCAAGGTAATGATCTTGACTGCAGTGAAAGGAAAAGTGCAAAGCAGAGCCAACAAAAGCAAATAATTATACTGAGATGCTCTCTATGTTGGCAGAATCGTGATACTCACTCTTGATACGAAGTGGAAACGAGGTTGGGTCTAAGGAAAGGAGACTTTGTTAAATGGATATCTTGTTTATGAGGAAAGATGGAAATTAAGTGAAAATCGTCAGGTGGCTTAACATTTTCTCCTTCTTTCGCGGTCTCAGGCTTTCCGACATTCCTAAAACATACGAGATTTTCTTATGGTATATACTTTTTCTTACACATAATTTTTCCACACATTTTTGCATAGACAAAAAATTAAGCAATGAGAACAAACAAATAAGCTGATTAAATAAATTTCACATCATCTATTAAGCTCTATTACAAATAATCTGTACTTAACTGTCAAGTAAAATCGTACATGTGTTTGAAAACCTGCTCGCGCGAAATGTGAATCAGTACTTCGTTGGTAAGTACTGTAGCTTGAAAAGAAACGACGAGATCGCATTTGCTCTTTCGCTAATACAAGATAGCAAATTGTAACAATCGAAGTAGGCGCCGTGTTGGTTTCTTCAGAAAATTTACAGATTGTAGAACTATTTCCTTATCATATCATTCATTTCCAAAGTCAAAACAGAAGTTGCACAGCTGCGATTTTTTGATGCATAAAATAACATATCTTTCAAAAAACACCTTTTGTCAGTTTGTGGCAAAACATCCTTCAAAAGACTGTCAACATCTTCAACCTCCTTTCCAATGTCTTCTTTGTGAATGATCTCTAATTTCTGTGCCACTCCCTTGACTACAAACAGCAGCATGGAAATCTATAAGACAAACTTTGGCACGTGATGCAACCAAGTTTCAGCAAAACAACAACTGTGACATACTTGCTTTGCTGAAGAACTGGGAAGATGAAATAAGAAGGCTTTTGCCAGACGCAAAGCGTTGGTCAAATGAATATGAGCAAGTCTTTTTCTGGATTCACTGCAAAATAAGCAAACTTCTAAAATTTTGAACATACTTGACTTAACCCAAAAATTTTACAATGACACGTTTATCACAGCAAAGTTACCTTTCAGTAATTAGGTTATGAAGGAAATTATTGACTTTATCTGAAAATTTTGAATTTAAAATGTCCCACAAGATGGAAATCCGAGACGGGCTTATTTCGTCTTCCTGGTAAATTTTTCCAAATAACTTCAATAAAATTTGCGTCATTCCTGCAACAACAACGACGGTAAGTTAATTTGGAGAAACCTGTCATTTTTTGCATGAAAACGTAACGAGAAGACAAATCAAGGAATACGAAAAAGAAAGCCGGAAATATTAAAAATAAAATCTCTTATACGCATACCATACCCGCAGCCAAACTATAGATGTTCGTTTGAAACATTTTATGAAAATACTGAAATATGCGAAGGCAAGCAAATTCATTAAGTAAAGCTGTTTGGCCACACATTTTGGTGGTAGAAAATCCAGTTGAACTAGTCTTATCGTCATACCAGAAATGCCTTTCACACAACTGATCGTGCCGTATGGTTTTTCAAAAAATTAAAGTTATTGGCGGCATGTAATTTCGAGAGAGAATCATAAACTATTTCATTCTTGTTTCAATCACGTGGCACAAGGTTTGTTTACTGTAAGCATGGAGCGTCGAGAAGCGAACAGATGTATTCGTCACATGTTAGTTTTTTACCATTTCATGCTGCAATGAAACTACAGCTCTCCCCACGCTCTTTTTCTCATTGATGTTTTTGGTTTGAGTGGTTCATGCAAACATTAGTTTGAGGTCTACTAACTGATGTTGCACCGTTGTGGAAACCTACCAATCCATATGCTTATGCAGTGGTAACCGCAACGAAAAATTATATGATTTGAATATGGTTTCTTACATTCGTGACGGTTTATTACAAGATCACTGCGATTTCTCGTAGCTGCCAAGGAAAAAGAAGCGTGCTTGCATACATTTGTGTTGTATACACAGAGTTGTAAATGGGCCTCATTTTGAAGCCCGAACTCGGCCCGAGCCCGACATAACAAGCCCGAACCCGGCCCAAGCCTGACATTTATTTTTGAAGCCCGATTTAGGCCCGAAAGTCAAATTTACCGAGCGAGTTAAGATATGCGCAACTGCGGGGTATCAAAAAACGTAGTGTGCGGGTGTCGCTGCAGGTGCAGGATTTTATCACACCCAAAATAGCAATCACCTTGAAAAAAACATTAACTTCAACAAGCCCAAACTTAGCTTGTTAGTCAATGCTAATACTGCGGAATGTAATGTTTCTCAACATAAAAACAAACTATATCGCGAAGCTATCCACGATGGCGCTATAGGCATAAAAGGAACTATTTAGGATAGCGCAATAGGCATGAAAAGCCAGATTGTGGGCCATCGTTTCTGAACACAAGCGAAGAATCGCGTAATTGACTGATCTTTTCGACGCAACGCCATTGCGTGCTAATTTCCTCGCCCCTGTCGTCTTCTGAAAGAGAGTATGATACTAATCCGAGCAGAGAAAAAAAGAACGCAGCTGTGTTTGCAAACAGAATTAGCTGCAGAAAAGTCACAATCACTTCACTCACAGAAGTCACCACAGTGAGAAAAACAAATGTACTTCAAGAAAGAAAACAATCGTTGCTTCGAATGGTATAAAAAGCTTGTGTATGCAGCGCCGAAATCGACCCGAAACATTTTGACAAACTTAAGCCCGAACCCGGCCCGAACCTGGTCCGACCCGAAAAGCCCAGCCCGACTTACAACTCTGTGTATACAGTGGAAATGGTAGATATTAAAAAATCTACAGTAATAACGTGAATCACCTCAATATTTTTCAGTTTTGATTATTACTTTACAAGTTTGTCGGTAGTCTAGTCACTGAAAAAACAAGCTTTGTTATTGGATTTGGATGAACTCCAAATCTTTTCGTTACTTTGTTGTAACAGTCACTTTTACTCATTGACGAAAACCTACTTGGGCTAGCTTTTTCTTGATAAACCTAGTTGTTTAAAGGTTTAGTAAACAAATAATGTGGTATAGGGTATAATTACTTGATTATAGAACAGGCAAAGAGTACAAATAGGTGTCAACTCAGTGAATGCCCTGAAATCAATAAGTCAAAATACCAGCGATAAATGGTAAATTTCACGCTGTCAGTTTTATGAAAGCATCCCGTCAGAAAAACAAAAAGGAGCGTCCTGATAGCCTGAACACTAGGGTGGCCCTTAATTGCATAACAAAAATTAAACAGTAAAAAATACCATGGGAACCGAGGTGGTTGCGTTCCTTTTGGCTAAACTATTTTGTGTAAAAAAACTCCAAGGTAGAAGAACATTTAGAGGTTGCACATGAGCAATGAAGATTCTTATAAACAGGCACTTTTGTTGATATCTGAGTCCCCCTCTTTACAGACTATTAGCTGCTCAGAGGTAGGGGTATCGTGGGTGTCACCCCTCTCATTGTTGCCCAGTGAGTAGTGTACTCTTTTTGCTGTCAGGAATGGCACGCCTATGCTCTGTCACAATCTACATGAGGAACTGTAGCTGATCTTCATCATGCGTTACAAGCCGGTATTCTTGAATAAGTGCCACCCCACGCTCTGCAGTGTCATTTGTGACTTAGATTCCTTGTACCAGCTTTCCGGCCATCAGAAAGCCTGGTTGACCATTCCATGAGCCAGGGTCCTCTGTTGGAAACTTTGATCCATTTTCATTTTTAGGAAGAAGCGAGGTGTGCTTTTTGTTACAAAATCAGCCAAGCAGTTCTTTGAAAAGTCTTTCCTCAGGCCCGCGTGAACATTTGATATGACTCGCATCAGAATTTTCGTTACCCAATTTAGAGTACAAAATCACGTCAAAACGAAGCTCCATGATAGCCAGATATTTAAGGTAGGATGTAATAAGACGCCCACATCCGTCATAGTAAGATAAAGGTAGAATTTTAGGATACAATCAGTTTTATTTCCGGCCTGCCAGCAATAATCCACAATTTATGCGGCCCATGATAGTAAATAGGTTGCCCACGCCTGCAATAGAGCTATGTAAAAAACGAATTTATTTTGTTGATGAATGTAAGTCACTTTGTAACGGGCCTCACGAAATTCTGCTCTACTTCGTGTGCGCAAATAATACACAAACAAAAGACATGAGTCAAAGAAGGAAATTTCATCATGTTAATTACGATCACTTGCAAATCAATTTAGGATGTCACGAGTTGTCTGCGGTTTGTACCTCGTTCCACCCGGCACCTCGCGCCACGCGGCTACTTTTTTAGTAAATGCTGCAATAGTGGTATAGTAAGTGAACAGTGTTCAAGTTCGGATTTTCGTGCATAAGGTGTGCGTGTATTTTACAGCGTTGTGTTTGCTTTTCTGGACAAACTGAGTTTCTTGTTAAGTGGTTGTTTCGTCAAACAGCGCACTCCGTGGAAGGTAAAGTTCTGGCTCATTCCTGATTCGTTGCGTTTGTTTGCGGGAGTCACCTATCTGCAGCTCTCTGGCCTTGTTTCGCAGCAGTGGCAAATATGTAAATATGCACTGCTTTGCGAGGTTGCGCGAGGACCAAGTGGTTATTTGTCGTGCGAATACCCACCTGAAGATCTATAGCAAAGCCTCAAGCAAATAAAGTCCTGTACTGTAAAAAAACTTGTAATGGTGAAGCCTTACCTCAAATGTCAGGTCGAATAGTCGGGAAACTAGGACAGTGGTCTTACAACGACTGGGCCGACCTCGCTGACTGCAGCGTTTGGGTATACCTGCCATTCAGCATAATTCGCACAAACTCCAACTGAAGTTCCTAAAGCATACGTTTGGCTCCCCCAAAACGCTGTGGTGGTACGTCACGGATAACACAGCGTGTGAAGCATTTCCTTTCATCTTTAAACGCCGAACAAGACGCTGGACCGGAAGCAAGTACAGTGTTGGAATGATCTGCGCGAGTATCGAACCCTATATTGTAATTTACGCATCGAGTTCAGCCGCACGGGAATTTTAGTTTTTATTGCTGAAATGCATTTTTTCAATATTGCACGCACACAAATCACAAGATTGGAATTACATTCGCGGCGTTTCTAACAAGTTAGTGGCCAACCATTTTGCCGTACATTTTATCATAAGTGGATACAAGCATTACACATTTGCCCCACGGGACCCAGGGGAAAGCGGCCCAGAGGTTGACCAAGGGCCAGGTGGCGCGCTTGGTCCCGTCTTTGTGTGGAGCCAGCAGACCTATCGGCAAGGCGTGTTTCGGAAAAACACTCTACCCTAACTTCATTTCTGGGTACCTGTTAGTTTGTACAAAGCCTACGTTTTGAATCGTTCTTCAAGAATACTTTTCCTTGACATATTTAAAGCTTTCGATCGTGTTGACTATTACACGTTCAATCTTTAAATTGCAACAGCTTGGAATTGTTGCCTGTCTGTTAAACCATCTAGCCTTTTTGTTTCTCATCTTTCTCAAGTCGTTCTCTTAAACCAGACTATAGTTTAAATATCCTAGTTGTGGTGTTCCCCAAGCATCTGTCTTAGGCCCTCTGTTTTCATAATCTATGTAAATAACATTGCTACGAACATTAAAGTATCTATCGTTTTGCAGATGACACTAAGCTGGAAAAGGAATGATCAGCACCTCTAATTTTCAATAATACCTACCTCTCTGAAACAGATACATATAAGCACTTAAGTTTACTGTTCCACCAGAGTCTTTCTTGGCACAGCCCCTAGCCAGGTATTAAGGTTTGAGAGGGACAAAATACATTTTAGGGGTGCAAGATTTCTCTTTTTGTTGTATGTTTAAAACAAATTATTCTGCGTACAAAAAAATTGGGGGGGGGAAAAACAAAATTTTGTGGGTCAGTGTTCCCGAATGCTCTCCCGTAGCTACGACCTGCTTGGCACAGTTACATTACACCCTTACATCAGAAAGTGACGACCAAAATTAATCTACGTTCATTCTTTGATCTTGTGCCACGACACACTATCCTTATGATTCACAAAACAAACATATCACCAGTTTATTATTGTGGGAGTATTATCTACGACAACGTCTGATTGTCACAAACGATTGTTAGATAAAGTACAGCTCTTCGCCGCTACAATGATTATAGGTTGTCTTAAAACTGCGTCCTCTAACGATGTGAAAACTTAGTTAAACCTCACAAGCTCACATCTACGTAGAGAAATATCTCTGTTCCGTTATTTCTGCAAATCGAATTTTGCTGTGATGCGCTATCCCTTTCCTGTTATTTTTTCCAGATCGTTCAAAGAACTAGTTCTTTATGCTTTACGTACGTCACAACCAACATGTTACAATTCCACTTTTTTAAAAATCCTTGGCCTACAAAATTTTTCTTCTTAGGGGTCCCACTCGTAATCAAAGCTTCAACCAGCCACTCCATTTTCATGAATCGTCTAAATTCCAATTATCACTCATCACAAAACAGTACGCATCACCCGTTAGGAATCAATCTTCATCTGATGTCTAAACGTTGTATGCTTCGTTTCGCGTTGAATATCACCAAAAGTGATTGACGTGTTTGTATGCGGTGACACAGAGACCGAACTAGACCTTTTCTTTCACCGTAACGTTCAGTACACAGCTCATGCAGCATTTCATAATAATGTTCATGAAATTATGATTAAAAGCAGACTTAATGAACGCTTTGAACGTTTGGGCCACGTTTATTTGCTGCATTAATTCTTATTCGGTGTAGCAGACGCGTCGGTATCTATTACATTTGCTGTTTTTAATGCTGTTGACGAATTCCTGAAATACTGTAATAGATTCTAGTTGTACAGGGTATTCGTCTTTGCTTTTTCTTTATGCTTGCTATTGTTTTCTTGTATTGTTGTATTTTCTGAAAGCTCGACGTGACACGACGAAATTGCACCAGTCAGGCTACAGCCTGTAGTCAGATTGTCGTCAAGTAAATAAATACATAAATAACTATCAGACATTGCTGAGAACCGCGAGGTATTTCCAGTCCCCTTCTGCTGTCCTGCGATCCTCCCCAGAGTAATGGCTAGTATGAAAATGAATACTCTTGTCTGGAGCCACCTACCTCCTTGCAAATTTCCTTGCAACAGTTCCTTAAAGCTACTTTTCTCTGTTGTTAGTCGAATAGAAATATCAGATGGAGTCAAAGAATCATTTTCTACCATTTCCTTTATGTCCTTGTATGACATTGGCCGACATCCACTTAGCGAGTTAGAACTGAAAACAAAGAGAAGAAAGAACAGATAAACAAACACATCACTCGCGTTCAATTCGGTGTAGAAACTATTGAAGGCTGGAAACTACTTTATAAAACATTGCCTGCTGCATGTTGGCCTTATCACTACGGAAATCGTATATTTTTGACAGTGAACGTTGTTGACGTAGCTCTTGTGTAAACTGCAAAAAATTTACAATGAATGGAAGTATTGAAGATAAAAAGTTGATTAGTTGGCAATTGCCAAGTCAGAGTGACAAACGACATGTAAAGGCAACATTGCGAAAAGCTAATCGAAAAAGTGCCGAATAATTCGAAGCAGAACACGATGCGTTCGCTTGCACACAGGTTGATGCTGATGGTATTCACCGTAAAACGACCTGAAAAGGGGAACAGCATTTGAGAGGCAAGCACCAAAGCACAGGAAAACGATTTGCAACCTCCGAGACAAGTTCCTGAATCTCCTTCCAATACAATTTTCTAAATCTCTTTCTAGCACAAGTTCCTAAGAAACCTTCAACGTAAGTTCCTAGGCAAACAAACACAAGTTCCTGAGCAACCTATAGCTTACAGGTAAATTTTGAAGGACTAAAGCAAAAAAACAAAATTGTAAAAAGGATGCAGGAATTCTGCAAGTCGTTGTGAGCTACTTATTTGAGATGCAAAGGGCTAGCGGAAGACTATGCTTCAGCTACTTAGCCAGCCCTGTTGTTGGCATAAATCAATACTAACTTGAAGACAAATGCTCAAGGTTTGCTGCAAGCTTTCGAGGGATCAACCGACCGGGATCTGCTTTCATGCCTTTGCGATGATTCGCACTTGCCTGTTGCCCCTATCTGTGTTCAAGTGACTACTCTCCACCAAGATGACGTTGTTGAATGTTTCAGCAATTTTTTTTTATAGGAAAAAGATTTCACGTAACTATAAGCATCCTCAGTCCTGAAATCTGCAAGTAATTGCTGACAGGTGAAATTTTGAAGGAGCAAAGCAAGAGCAGAAATAGTAAGAAAACTCAAGACTAAAATTAATAAATCAAAACACAAGCCGCGGTAAGTAAAAAAGGTTGCGATTAGAACCACTCTTGTGAGGTTGACAGGCATATTCCAGGGAGGGCCTTCAAATGGTAAACGCTGTGAAGCGAGGAGCAAAATGAGGAAATAAAAAACGAAATGTGTGTAACGAAAACTGATTAAACAAAGTGGCAAACGGGAATGGGAAAAATAAATGAAAATCGCAAATCAAGTCAAGAAATATTTCACAAGAGTGATGATCATCCTTTGAATATTAATTTGTGCGTTAAGTTTGATAAGCCATTGCTCTTCACAGGAATCCAAAGAGTTAAGGCTGGGTTTGTTCTAGAAACATACGAGTCATAAATAGGTGGATGCCATGGAACTGCATGTTCCGCGATAAGGCCAGTTGGTTGCTGTCATCCCTATTACCTGATTTGTTCCAAGTACCTCGGTGGGCTGACCATCTCTTGGAAAATATGTTTACGGTTTCACAAACACACTGTTGATGTCACACAAGTCGCCACACAATTTTGCAAAGCTCATTGATTTTTTCCGATTCTGCTTTGCTCACTTTTCAATTCCCTACATACCACGCATGCAGTTTTTATTTATCCATTTTATCCCTCCCCAAGGTTTATTGTGAAGGCCCTCCCTAGAGTACGTTTGAAATTAAGACTGTAAAGATCTGTGTTTAAATCTTGAAGGATAACAGGTTAAAACCTCCGTGACATTCTACCACCATCAGAAAACCTCTTCCAACTAAATGTGGCATTGGTCATGCTTTCAGCCGAGCATTAGGCTCAAATGTGGACACAGTTACGAAACATGAATGAGCACATCAAAGTCGTTGTTAAGGGCCAGGGCATAAATTACCTTCGAGCGGGTCTTTGCCTCTTTATTTTGCTTGACCCAGTTGTAGTATACTGCACTGGACTGATACGAATCAGTTGTTTCGCTGTCTGCCTACTCATGAACAACCATTCCAATGGCGGAAAAACAATTTCGAGGATACGACGTTGAAATTTAAAAACTGCAACTGCCTGCATAAATAACAGCCAGTCATGGTGGCCAGCGGTTTTTAGCTTAGGAAAGCAACAAAATGCTTTCTTTTGTGTAGCGTGACCCATTGTGGTTGTTGACTCATGACCATCGTTGTTTGAAGCAATTTGTTGCGCAGTTGGTGCCAGTTTTTGCTTTCGTGAGGCCGGCACTATGGCTGTAGTCTCAAGCAGCTTTTGTTTGAGACTACAATTAGCGCGATTTCTATTAATCTTGCTTTAGTGTATTCATCATTCCACCCGTAAACCCAGAGCCGGAGGAAGGGCCCCCCGTACCCCCCGGCCGGGGGAGGCCCCGGGCAGAAAGGGGGCCCCTAAATCTGACTGCGTACCTCTGTTACGGCATATAGAGACACCAGAACTGAACTCACCATGAACTGATTTCACACATTTCCCCTTTTAATATTCATATTTACCTAATTAATACGTCAAAGAAATTGATCTTCACACGACCCGTAACTTCTTAAAAGCCAACCATTGCCGAATGCATTGTGAATAGCTTCGTTGTCAGCATTTGCCTTGGCAAGCTAGCTGTTGTTCAGGTAACGTTGCTTAATCCTCGTTGATTATAGGCATTTTGAGTATAGCATAGTAAAAAATTATTCAGGAAAATTAAGTTGTAGACCAGTTGCGTAGCTACAGGTTTTGGCCATAGGGTAGGAAACGTATACTGTAGCTGAAAGAGGCCCACTGGTCACCGTAGGGGTCCTTTCGCCAACATTCAGAAAAAAGTTTATAACTAAAAGTGTATTCGGATGTGGATTTCTATATACTGTACTAGAACCCGAAATCACCCGAAAAGAACAGTCTAAAAACTTCCGAAAAACGCATAAAACAACAATTTATTGAAAATCTAAAAAGTATACAGCATACCGAAATATAAATAAAATGGGGCTCAATATTTTTATTTAGCTTGTTAGGGGGAGGTTCACACCCTTATACCTCCGTCAGTCACACCACTGTTGTAGGCTGTGTTGTATCCTTTCACTACACAAGTATAGAATAGCCGGTATACAACCATATAAAATCGTATTCGTAGCCCGTGCCTGTAGTATCCAGTGTATCTTGCATCAGAATTGTCCAATGAAAACTCGAAATTTTGCACCAGTGAGAAATCCAGTTCTTTAACGAATAACACTCTGCCCAGTGGTGGGCCTCGGCCCAATTGTGGGCCGTTCAGCACTTTTTATTGGGCCGCGCAAAACTTATTGTGGGCTGTGTTTGCTGCGCCGGTTGCGTGGGCTCAAACATTGGCTGCTGCAAAAACTCTATCGATAGAACATTGATTGTTTGATGTTAACACGGCATTAATGTTGTCATTATAGGGTTTATTGCATTAACATAGCATTGCTATGTTACAGATAACTAAATACAATAAAAGTTTGAAATTGGGCCTTCAAAAAAAAGCACGGACCTTTAGTTACGACTGAAAGGGCATGGGCGCCCGCAAGGGTTCACAACAGTCATTCGCCTCCCCCTTTTGGAAATTGGGACTGAGAACCAAAAATTTCTAGCAAACCTGAAGTTACGAGCTTAATTCCGATTAAATTGATTTAGTTCTTGCATTGACATTTTATTTGCATGTATGACATCCACATTGCACAAGAACCAAGTTCACTGTCTTGGGGTTGTGCAGTAATGAGTTCGTAGTTCACTCACGTCCGCTGCTTTGCCTGTCGGCAGAGGCAAGTTGCGAAACTTACGTGCAGATTGTTCTACTATTAGACTTTATTGCGTAACAATAACATGGCAACGAATCTTCATGCGTTCACTTCAAGTTGGTGGTGGCCAGGGCTCCCATTGCTGGATTTTTCCACCCAGATTTGGGTTTTTTTGAGTCCATCTGGGTGTCTAGGTTTAATTTTGAAAAATCCTATCAAATCTGTTTTTTTTTTTAAGATACAAATTTGGCAACGACCTATAGTAGGCTAATTACAATAGTGAAATAAACATATTCTGGTCATTGCAGTGTTCATATGCTATCATCAGGTGAAAAAGTACTTAAAGCGATGAAACAAAACGTCTTCAGTCGGTTTTACACCCGTATCAATATGATTGCCTAATACTGTAGGGTGCTTACCATCCAGTACCGACAGCCATGCAGTTGCACGTATATCAGAAGTAAAGGCCGGGTTACAGCAGACGTGAACAAATAACAAATGGTAGTATAATCAAGTGTGAAAGATTTGCATTTGCGAGAATGGTTGTTATCCCAGACGCCAGCGGAAGAATTTGATGAAACAAAGTTAACAGCAGAATGTTCAAATTCTTTGGTTGCCCTATTCATGTAAATTAAAAAACAATTTCCATTGGAGTAAGGATTTGAAGCTTAGGAATTTTAGATTCCTTTGCAGCTCATGATTTCACAAAAGATCCAAGTTCAACAGCAAATGTGACCCTACATTTTTGTTGCCCATCTTGTGCCTGAAGATCAGTTGGAAGCTCAGGTTGTTTTCGGTCATTTTTCTGTCGTAGACCAAACTTTTTTTTAATGACAAAAAAATTAAGTCAGTTCGGTCATAATGTCCGAAAATATAAACTCGTAAATGCTGTTATCGCTAATTTTAAAACAACCATGAGACAAATGACCAAAACGTCTCAGCAAAAAAACAGGCTGGAGATTATATCAAGTTTAAACACATGTTCTTGTCCAATAAATATCCTTGATTTCTGGTATAATCGGCGTAACATCAAAGATGGCTTAGATAACTCGGAGTTTGCAGTACTTTATGATTTAATGGCCATATTTGCAGTTTGCCACATTTTACTGCATCACTAGAAAAACTATTTTTACTATTGTTAATCATGTAAAACAAAAAGAAACTTGCTAAAACCAAGACTGTTAAGGCAAATGCAAAACAAGCATTGTCAAGAAGCCAGCAAAGAGGCTACTATATAGCTTACCTAAGCCTGAAAAGTGAGAGATGTCAACAATCATGGAGTATGTTATTAGCTTTATTGGTTAATATCAAATGTTTTGATTAACAGAAAAGTGATCCAAATGTTAATTTTAACGTTGTAGACACATATTTAAAAAAGGAACTAGAAGTAAATCAGTATTTTAATAACCGTTTTGCCTCATGTATTTGCATACATGTGTCTTTTTGCATATCTTGTTTTTTTTGGTAGACAAATGGGTTCTTTTCATGAGCAATCTGGGTTTATTAGAAATTACAGAATGGGAGCCCTGGTGGTAGTAGGTAGAGATGGCACGGGCCGCTAACAGTCCAGTCTTCGGGCCGTCCGCCAAAGGTTTTGAAACAGTCCGTTAATAACTTTTTTAGCGGTGACGTCATTCCGGGCCGCTGCAGTCTGCTCGCCAATGAGGCGAAATTTTTGTTTTTTGCAAACTTTCAAAATCTAACAATGAAATTGTTTGCTGCTGTTCTTCCTCTTTCACCGTTCTGCTCATATTCCGCTTCACTTGTTTCTATGCAAATCAGTGAACCATGTTAAGAATCAATCAAAGCAACAAGCACTTTTATTTAAAGTCTGTCGCTGTTGCCCTGGTTTAGGTTTAGCACAGGTGTTCCCGAACTTTCTCCTGCCATGTACCCCTTCAGCATCTCGATAGATGAGCATGTACCCCTAAAATTTCTTATGACAAAAGTTTGAGGGAAATAACAAAAATATATTTACCAGTAAGCATGATTTTGAAAAAAATCTTCACAGATGAATGTATAAATATTTCGAAATGACATTGCCTATATGTAAACATATTTTTCCCTTCAATTGCTAACCTTGTACCCCTTCAGATAGAAAAGTTAGCCCTAAGGGTACATGTATCCCAGTTTGGGAACCCCTAGTTTGGGATTAGAGGCTAAGTTTAGGTTAGGATTTAAGGTTTAGTATGTTACTACTAGCAATTGTAGTGCAGCCTAGTGCACACTTGTCGTGTGACACGTCATCACAGTCGGCGGACGAATAGGTATTCAAAAGTGAAAGTCCCATGGCCGACGTATACCCACTGCCTCAAGACTACATGGCTTGTGTCCAAAGGACAATGAACTGAAAACTTAACCACCCATGGATCTTCCTACTTCAAAACTTATTCGACCATACCGCCTCGCATGACACGGTTCGAATAAAGTGGTCACTTTGTCACTCAACTGGCATTGATCTGGTAGCCTAACGGATAGGTTCCAGTCTGCCAAGCCAATGGTTGAGGGTTCACCTCTTGACTTGGCGCCTTACGATTTCGTTAGTGAATGCTTGCACGTTTCAATTCGTGGGACCAGTTTTTCTTTACTTTTTTCCAAACTTTTCCCTTAGTGGTTAGGTTTAGGGGTTAAGTTAACGTTAGGTTAGCATTAGGTTAGCGCGTTAGCTTAGCGTTACCTTAGTGTTAGCTTAGCGTTAGCTTTAGGTTAGGGTTAAGTAACAAGCGTCAGCGTGGGGTTAGGTTAGTGTTAGCTTAGGGTTAGGTTAGGGTTAGCTTAGCTCAGCTAAGTATTAGGGTAGGGCTACGATTAGGGTTAGGGTTACCATTCGTGTTTACTATGTGTCTACAAAACCTAGTGCATTTTCCTCGTGCGTTACTGTCAGGTTACAGGAGATGATTGAATAGGGTTTCAAATTTAAAGATCAATCGATGGTTCTGTAGCCACTGCCTTGTTACTTGGCTTTTGAGGTTACGTTATATTACGGGCCACGGGCCGGTCCGGGCCTGAAAATAATATGTGGTTTAGCATAGACAGTCCGGGCCGGGCGGCTTCTTGTTACCTCGGGGCGGGCCGGGCTACAAAAGTGTTGGCCCGTGCCATCTCTAGTAGTAGGCATTTTGCCGCATGCAAGTGTTGAACGCAAATAATGCTGGGAGACAGTGAGTTCTAATAGTGGATAGCCAAATACTTCTACTGAGTAAAAAGAAGCATAAGTTTGAATAACCATTGTTAGTGTGAGACTGAACGCTTGTCCGGCTTATATGGATGAGCTTCATCGTGAAAAAGTCAGTAAAGACAAGCAAGAATTTATGGAAAGGGTGTTTGATTGCTTTGGGCGAGATCTTAGACGTTTGTAGTTCCTGTTTCTAAGTGATGCTGGCAAGTTTTGCTAGATTAAATAAAGACATAATTGTGGTTTTGTGGTAGACCATGGCAATTTGCGTCATTATAAAAAAGTACCCTGCTTGAAATCTGCAGATAGTCTATTTTGTAACTTATCGCAATATACCTGGCTATTGCTGCCAACGAAGCGAATGTTTGTGACTATTGCCGTAAAATGAAGCAATTGCTTTCTGTGTAGAAAGGGTAAAGCGCTTTGTAAAAGTCCGTTTGCATTGCATCGTCAGCAACCTGAAAGGGATAAGCAAAATCTCGACGTTTTCCCCCTCCGGAAAAGTTACTGCGGATGCCCATAGAAAGGGGGTTTGGGTACATTCTAATGAAAGTTTGCCGATCACTGCTGTGCGCAATACTGCTGAACGGAGCTTCAGCAACTTGAGGCTAATCAAAACGTTTCACAGATCAACTATGACTAATGAAAGGCTAATAAATCTGGCAATGATATCTTCTGAAAGTTAAACTGCTAAAATACGAAATATGACTGCATTGACAAAAACATTTGCATTTTTGAAAACTTGGAAAAGTCATTTTCCTAGCTTGAAACATAGCAAATGTTTAAGTCTGTCTGCTTTACATGTTGTGTTGATGCTGTAGAAAATGCGTTTATAAGCATTTGTTAAAATAAATCGATGTTTTTGTTTACGTAAATATTATGTGTAAAATGCAAGATTGTATATTGGGGGCCCCATCGTCTAGGTTCGGGGGGCGCAACCACCTAGCGCCGGCGCTGCGTAAACCTTTACTCACAATTTTCAAGACTGATGATATGTGAAGATATGTGAAATCAAGTTCATAGTAAATAATATGCTGAATGATTCAAATTGCATCACCTTTGTGGAGACTTGTTGTTGGTCTAGTACAGCGTTTCGGGCCACGTACCCTCAGTACATCCTAATAAAGGTTACTGACCCCTCACGGAAAAAGGTTGCAATAAATATTTGAAATTAGATCTCAATAATTGCAGTAGCAATCCAAATATCTGCAAAGCCTATGAACCCTTCCAATCACATTCATGGACCCCTTAAATCACCTTCACGGACCCCTTAGGTGTCCACGAATCCCAGTTTAGAAAACCTCTGGTCTAGAAGATTTCCTGAGCTGGCAAAGAGTATAACCATGACTAAAGTAACAATACTAGCAATCCGTTCATTGTTAACTATTAGCTCTTCATAAGGAAACAGGTCACTATAAAGTCACTTGGTGATTTGCTGAGGACAAATTGTTTTTGACATTTGAGCTATGATCACACAATTTTAAAATTTCTTAACAAAATGTTTAAATATTTCGCTGATTAAAATTTTTTAAGTGTTTCTGTATGATTTGCAGGAGCTGAGTCCAAAAATGCTATTAGCTTTTTCTATCAGCAATCATTTTAATGTTACCATTCAGATTAGAACAACCACTTTCAGTGTTAGATATCAGATTAGAAAGTCACTCACAGTTTTTGCAGAGAGAAGCGCCCTATTGCAGTATATTTGTTGAGTGTGGAACTGTAGGTCAGTAAGGAGTAAGGACAGAAAATATCACATACCTGCAGCTCATTATGTGGGTCAACAGCCTAATCAGCAAGACCCTTATGATTACGATTTGTGGACTTAAGTAAGTTCAGTGTTCATCCTAGATTGAGTTCATACATGAAATAATGCAAATTAAAAATGAATAGTAGACAGGGCAAAATTCACAAGATTGCGTTTGCTTGTGTAAATGTTTACTATATCGGCGGAAAACACTTCGAATAAAATATGAAAGGACTCTTCCAATAAAATTATTTCTATCTACTGCCATTTGGTGTTATTGAGGACCTGTGCTATTGAACATGTGGAAAGCCTGTTTACTGCTGCTAGAACAGAGCAAGATTTTATTCAGAGGTGACTTGTCGTTGACAGTTCTACTTAAAACCTTGAAGCAGTTGAACTTCACATTGGCAAAAAGTATCAACCAGACTACCAATTCCACGTTCTTGCTCACTGTAGGCCAACACGGTAAACAGCTTTGAAAACGTCAAGCAAAATGACAAGCAACTGCTCGTGAAAATCAGCTTTGCTCAGTTTTACCGGTACGTTTGCGATCTTTTCAAAACACTACGAACTTTGCTGGGTCTGCAGGGTCGATACCTGACGCGTAGTCATAAATTTTGATAGGGGAGGCAAACAACATTAAATTCTCAACATTGAAATATTTGCTACTTGGTTTCAAAAGCATTATCCAGAAAACGTGCATTTTCTTCTGAATAAATATGTTCAGATTTAGGCCGGCAAATAAAAAGTCTGCTTTCATTTTATTGACATGTTTCAAAGTTTTTTCAGTAAAGTTTCAATGTTTTACTTTGGATGAAAGCCATCATTTGCTCGTAATACTTTCTTGCAAAAATATTTGTGAAAATTTTGATGCTATAAGTGCAAGATCAGCCATACACTTTTAGCAGCCAATATTACAGTTGTGCAAGACGTCATCGTGACTGCTATTAAGATTGCGCTTTTTATATTTACATGCTTCTGATGTACACCAACACACGTTAAATCGAAGCCGAACAGCAAGATACCGACTCCTGAAGTAGGTCTACAAAACCTCCGCGCCTATAAGATGTGGAGCTTGTCCAATTCTTGAGCGATTGGTTGAAGTATGCAGCTGATAACATAAAGGCTGTAGAGTCCCTCAACGCGTTAGAAAAACGTTTGGGTATTATGTCATTTAAACGCTATGAAATGTGACTGCGTCACTGCGCTAGCATTTTTTTACGCTACTTGCACTAAACTTGCTTCCCAAAAACGACTAGGTTATAGCTAGCTAATTTGAGTTAACGATACAATTCACAATATGATGTAGACAATGTTGTAAATTGGGGAAAGTGACACATGTTCTTTAAAGAACGCTGCATATGTTTGACCCACCCAGTCTGGACAAAGCGTGTATTTGCGAAAACGAAGCTACTACAGTTGATTATCACCACGGCTCTGCACTAAAATTAAGAAATGCTTGTTGCTGCAGCTTAACACAACGGTTGGTTGTGTTGATCTAGCCCAGTGGTTCACAAAGTACAGGTCGAAAACCAAACAAGGGTGGCGAAGGGTCAAAAAATGGGTAGCGCCGAGGCAATCCAAACCGGAGTTGTGTATTTTCAACGTTACCACTGCTTGTCTGTGGCTGTCCGTACCGTAGATACTTGAGAAAAGAGAAGATTACTGACACTGAAAACGACTTAACAACTTACTGCCAAAAATAACCCATAAAATCATTCTTTTTTCATACGTTGTTTGAGGGTTAAATCGCGAGGTGTTTGCCAAACTCAGATTTGGGTCGCGCTCAAGAAAAGTTGGGAACCGCTAATCTAGCCATTCTTGCGTAAGCGGTTGAAGTCTTTTTTCAAATCCATTACTGTTTAAATAACAAATGCCAATCGATTGGGGAAAAATTCAATTTAGTTTCATTTTAGTTACATGCGCTTTATCGAGAAAACAGATTGCAAGCTATTTGTAAGTGTTGCGATCAGAAAAGCCCGAGCGGCATATGCGCAAAGCTTCACACTGTGGCAGCAAGCAACAATAGAGTTCACATGCCATGCTCACTCCGTTATTGCTTGTTCGCGCCACATTCATATACTGTTGTTCTTCGCGCACATCCCGTTCGTGGTGAATCACACAACCAACGCAACGCCAACCGAGAGGTTGCAACATAAGTAATGGTAGTTTCAATACCCCCGGCACTTACAAAAGCATCTTCCTACTTAACGTTAGATTTTGCTGCTGTCTCTTCCCATGGAAACCGAATGATCTCAAATTTAGTGTAGGATAGGCAACAGGCAATAAATACCAGGTCAAAGTTACAGGCTATGTGTACAGGCTACGTGCAGATCGGACCCTGGTTACTTGACAAAATGTTTTTACTCGCAGGCAAGGTAAGAAACCGTTGATGAAAACGATAAGACTCCACATAACTGTGATTGAACCGTCACGGTATATGTCTAAATATCACAGATAAATACCTAGAATCAATGCTTTCATTAATAAACAGTGTCTATGGCCTAATTGTGTAACAAAAAGGACGTTGAAACTGGATTGCTTTTTTGCTTTTAAGTTCGAGCTTCAAGGCATACAAAATGCATATCACCGTCATATTCATGCATTTAGTTTTAAAACTGCACAAAAACAAAAATCTATGATTTTCATTTAAGGTAGTGGTCGGCAGTGGTGTAGCCAGACCAAAAATTTGGGGGGGACCAAAATGGGTGATTTTAGGCGAATGACACTGTTTTGTTTGGAAAAACGCCTCTCAAAGCACAAAATGACTATAAATTCTATAAATGTGCCGACCACTGGCTACGCCTATGGTGGTCGGCAAACTGTGGATTTCGTCCCTAGGGTTGCTAAGTCTAAACAGACCTTTTAAGTTAGACAAATTGCAAAATTCCGCTAGAATCCGCTGAACTAGCCGAGCACTTTTAAACTCCGGTAAAGAAAATAAAAAACTTAAATGTTAATTATTTGAAAATTCCCAGAAAACATTGCGGGCCGCACATGACGTTCTTGCGGGCCACATGTGGCCCGCGGGCCGCGTGTTTCAGATCCCTGCTTTAGTTGGAATATTAGGATTGTAAACAACCATGAAAAATAATCGGCAAGCTACAGCAGTGCCTGATGAGATTAAAAAGTGAAAATAACATAAATTGTGAAAAATGTTTTTGCATTTAATAGAAATGGTCCAAAACTTTGAGATCTTTTCCGAGGGTCAAAACGTGCTAACATACTATACTTGTTGGTTTTGTCCAAGCTTCTGCAGATGTGTTTAGTGCATCAGCCAGCTATTTGCAATACGTGGGTATAAACAGCAATTTGATCAAAGCATCTGACTTCGCAGCTCAAGTTTACATTTACTGTATTCAGCTCAACACCCAACTGCTACACTTTCCTTGAACATTAACCAACAATCTAGTAATCACAAAAGAAAGGCGCATACTATAAGCTTTGTAAATTATAAAATGAAAAAAGTTAGGCATATATTTCACAAAGAACGAGAGCTACTAAACAGGGCTGTTGCTAGGTAGTTTGGGCCCCCCCAAGCCTGGACTAAGGGGCCTCAATATTCAATATATTGCATTTAACGCATGTTTATATAAACCAAAAGATCGATTTATTTAAACAAATGTTTATAAAAACATGTTTCTACAGCATCAACACAACATATAAAGCAGACAGATTTTATCATTTGTTATATTTCAAGCGAGGAAAATGACTTTTTCCTAGTTTTCAAGGATGCAAATGTTTTTGTCAACTCAGTCATATCTACTGCTTTTGCAGTTTCACCTTCAATATATATTATTGCTAGATTTGCTTATAGTTAAGCTATGAAATGGTTTGATTAACTTCTATTTGTAAGCTCCGTTCAACAGTATGGCGTACAGCAGTGATCCGCAAACTTTCGTTAAGGTGGCCCCAAGCACCCTTTTAGTCGTAATTAAAGGCCCGCGGTTATTTTTGAAGGTCCGGTTTCAAACTTATGTTGTATTCAGTTATATGTAACATAGCAATGCTATGTTAATGTCATAAACGCTGTAATGACAACAACAATGCCTTGTTAACGTCAATCTGTGTCCTATAGTTGTTGCAGTAGCCTATGTTTTATCCTACGCGACCGCCGCATTACTTTAGTACTTGCATACCACACAGGCCGCAGTAATAAATGTTGCGCGGCCCAATAAAAAGTGCTGAACGGTCCACAATTGGGCCAAGGCCCACAGTTTGCCGACCGCTGGCGTATAGTGTTATCGGCTGAATAACTGGATTTCTCCTTGGTGTAAACTGTAAAGTGTTGAGTTTGTCATTGGACAACTCTGATGCAAGATACACCGGGCATTACAGTCACGTGCTACGAATACGATTTTAATGATTGTATGCCTTAAGGTATTGTTGGAAACCGGCTATCTATTCTTGTTCAGTGAGAGGATGTAACACAGGTCTACAACAGTGGCGTAACTGACGGGGGTGAAAGGTGCGGACCTCCTCCCTTGCCAAGCTAAATGTAAAAATCGGGCCCACATTTAGCTTATATTTCGGTATTCAGTATTCTTTTGGTTTTCAGTTGGTTGTTGTTTTTTGTGTTTGCTGAAAGTTTTTTGGACTGTTTCCGGCGATTTCGGGTTTTATTACAGAAATCCATATCCGCATGCACTATCATTTTTCATTTTTTTCTGAGTGTTGGCAAGTGGGCCCCATATGGTGGCCAGTGGGTCTCCCTTAGCTACGTTTCCCACCCTGGCTGAAACCTCTAGTTACACCACTGGTCTACAACTTAATTTTCCTGAATAATTTTTCACAGACTATACAAAAATGCTTACAACCAACGTGGATTCAGCTACACATTTACCTACACAACTGCCAGCTTACCGAGGCAAATGCTGACGACGAAGCTATTTGCAATGCATTTCGCAATGGTTGGCTTAGCGAACAGGAACATTTGGGTCTTGGGAAGATAGGTTTCTTTGACGTATTAGATAAATATGAACATCGAAAGGGTAAACGTGTGAAACCAGTTCTTGGTGAGTTCAGTCCTGGTGTGGCTGTATACCATAACAAAAGTCCTAAGTCGGGGGGTCCTTTCTAGGGTTGCCAGATCACTTAAAATTTTTTCAAGGACATGTTTTTCAATGAGGTACAGTCAGTGGCGTGAAGAGGTATGGTGATGCCCGGGACATCTGCTTATTGTACGCCCCCTAACAAATTCTAGTATTTAGCAGTGGAGTGGTGTATGATGGTCAATGTAATTGGATATGCGCTTTTTATGACGTCACAATATGGCGTCATTTTGATGTTTACCGAAGCTTGTTGACACAGCGTGCATATTATTTTACACGCACTCTCCTTAGTCGTTATTGTAGCCTACAATGTGCCACTGTAATACACATAAATTAAATAGCGCTTCAAGATAGAAGACCGGAGCAAAACACAGCACTCAGCGCTAAGACAGAGCAGTTCATAACTGCAAAAATATCCGGCAACGCGTTGAAACAGGGGAGTAGAACAAACTCAGTGACACGTCAGAGCAGTGTACGACTACAAAAATATAAGGTTGTGCATTCAAAGAGTGCAGTAAAACACACTCAACGCTACGATGGGGGGGTTCACAAATAAAAAAATGGCTGCGCGACTGTCTCGTCGAATAGCAGTCGAGCAGGGAAGGTATACTATGCGGCTGGGATGGCGGACACCCAGGGTTGACAATTTGAAACTTGCTGAACTAGCCTACACAAGAATTGAAAATGCGCGTAAAGTACGCAAGAAAACTTTCATTGTTACAGTATTTTGGTGGCTGTTATATGCAGTGGTGTGTTTAAGGGGAGGCAAACGAGGCACTTGCCTCGGGCCCCCCTTTTTGGGGGCACCCCCTTGAGGTGCTACGCGCGTAAATTTTCCTTACTTTTGATGAAAAATTCATTATTCACTCATATAATGTACTACAAAGCAGATCACAAGTAAGTACTTTGCTTTCAAAGGGGCCCCAACATCAGCTGCAATTTGAAGGTAATGTACTTTCAAAGGGGTCCCCAACAGCCACTGAAATGTGTGAGCCCTCTGCTTTTAAAACTTCATTGAAGGGGCCTCTAAAAGAAACTGTAATGTGTAAATACTCTGCTTCCAAAGAGGCCCCCTACAGAAACTGTAATGTACAGGTACTTTGCTTTCAAAGGGGCCCCAACAGCAACTGCTATTTGAAGGTAATCTGCTTTCAAAGGGGCCCCCAACAGCCACTAAAATGTGTAAGTAGACCTACTCTGCTTTTAAACTTCATTGAAGAGATCGTAACGAACCTGTAATGTGTAAGTTCTCGGCTTGCAATGGGGCCCCCAACAGCAATTATAATGTAAAATTCCATGCTTTCAAAGAGGCCCCAACAGCAATTGTAATGTTTAAGTACCTTGCTTTCAAAGGGGCCACCAACTGCAACTTTATTGTGTAAATACCTTGCTTTCCAAAGGGCCACCAACAGCAATTGTAATGTAAAATTCCATGCTTTCGAAGAGGCCCCAACAGCAATTGTAATGTGTAAGTAGCCTACCTTACGTTCAAAACGGCCCCCAACAGCAACTGCAATTTGAAGGTAATTTGCTTTCAAAGGGGCCCCCAACAGCAACTGTAATGTGCAAGTACTATACTGTCAAAGGGGCCCCCAATAACAACTGTAATGTGTAAGTGCCGTCATTTCAAAGCGGCCCCACCACCATCTCCAATGAGCAAATAAAGAAAAGCTTCAAACCAACTCCTACACCTAAAAAAATTGTGGGTTAAAATTTCTTCCAAAAAGTTCTGAAAAGACCCTATCAAATAAAAACAAATCGGCCTACTTATACCAAATGATAACTTTTTATACCAAATGATGATTTTTAGAGATTAAAGTATTTGCTATATTGGTAATTTTATGAAAATGCCACAGATGAACAAAAAGTAGTCTTTTCCATGTCTCTGAGTTGAAAAGCTTTGACAAATTTCTCATATCTTGTGATTTTGTACCTTAGTGAACATTTCCATCAGAAATAAGACAACATGCAATCGTTATAGCACGGACCAGACTACATCTTTTGATTTACAGGACATTTTTTTCTTAGTTTACAAAGTAATTTTGTATTATTGCTGTTGCACTGCAAAGTTTGTTAATAAGCAAGGCTACATTCATGCTTCTTATCACTTAGCAGAAATGGCAATTTTTGAGTAGTATGCATAGGCTACTCAATTTTATCTACAGATGTTTCAGGTATTTTAGGTGGTTTGGTTTAGCCTATGCTTGAAGTCACAGATTATTTGAAACTTGACTAATAAATGTTTGGTTTAAGGTAGACCCGGTAGCTTGGTAGGTGATGTTTAAGCTCTTTTGCCAGCTCTTAGCCAACATAACTTGAACCGCTTTTTCTTAGCACAGATTTAATCAACTGTGTAGGCTACTTGCTGCAGTATAAATGTTTTCGATAAAGTACATGATGAATTATTTCCAACTATTGCACATTTTTCAAACAACTAGTGGCAATGCAAGATGATGGCAGCCTTGACTCATCCAGCCTCAAAGCTTTCCAAAACAAGTCTCTTATTGGATGCTTGTATATGCTATGTTTTTGCAGTTAAAAGGATGAAATTTAAAACAAATTTAGCGTTTTAAATCTTCGTTGTTTTTTATAGTTTCATGGATTCCCACAAACACATGAATGTGAACTAATTCAGAATACCAACTACCAAGCATTTTTTCAATGGGGGAAGGTGTGAAACTTTCAAAGGGGTAAACTTTTTAGTTTATTGATGGTGAATGCAGAGAAATGGGGCGCGAAAATTAAGTGGGGCAATGCCAACTTGCTGTTGCGTAACTTTTGTGTTGCCAGCCGTGTCTTCCCAACTTTCAGTATTTTCAAAGTTGTGTATCATGAACACCCTTTTGTATTTTCTCCTTCTGCTACTTCAGTTATGCCATAGTCTCAGGAACATATCCTTGGGTGGCCGTATCTTGGGCAAATCAAAAGTGATTATTACGGTTGGCTGAGTATGATGACGTCATCAGAGGTCCCCTTTTTAGTCTTGCCTCGGGCCCCCCCCCAACCCACCACTGGTTATATGTACAACTACTGTGAGAACAGAACAGATACGCGTTTGTGTGAGCCGTTAGGATCAATCCGCCCAAATCCGTCGCCAGAAAGTGTTCACTAGGGGAGGGCTTTACGTTTGCGCAGGGAGGCTTGATATTGAAAATTAGTTGAAATCTCCACTGATTTATAGTGCTCCATGATTTAATTTGGGGGGCTTGGGTCTTTGTCTGCAGGGGCGAAGGCCACAAAAGCATCCCCGTGGCGAGGGGACTGAATCCGCTTGAACTGCCAATTAGTGACGAAGCTTGAAATGATCTACATATTGCAAGCACAGGTGTGAAGCTGCATTAGTGCACACCCAGGGTTGCCACATCAAAGAACGAAACAGGAACTAGTGATGCATAAAAAAGTCAGCTAAAATTGAAATAGGACAGTTTTGAAATTCGGATCAAAATGAATTAAACGGCCTTAATTATTTTTCAATCCTTTTTTGTGATTTTCCCTTGATAGCTTGATCTGGGCAAAGTCACGTCACTATCAGTTTAATTGGGTGTGTTACGCACATCTAGAGTACAGGTCCCTAGTATTGAGGATAGTGAGAATTACGGGCGTTTGAATACGTAAGAAGTAGTGTTGACAAAGAAAACAAGTTTCGAAAAATTGAAGCCATGCAGCGTGTGTTAGTAGCCTTACAATAGGAAAAGTAATCTTGCTACAGAATTCAAATATTTGCAGTTTCACTCATTGGATGCCCACCTTGGTTTGGATGCCCGGGGCCGTCGCCCCGTTTGCCCCCTCCCCTCTACACGCCACTGGGCACGGTCTACGGTGGGCTACTTTCAGAAAGCTTGAATCACGTACGGGCAAGTTAGGCTATGTTAACCTTGTACGAAATTGAAAAACAAGCAAAACGTATCATGAAAAAACAACTTTTCTTCAATAATTTACTTTTTACTACACAACGGTTTAAGATGGAACAAATCTAAACATTGTTCTGTTCATTTACATTGCTTATTTTTGATTCTTGAATGTTCAATGTAATCAATAGTTCTTTAATGAAAATTTTTTTAAATATTCAAGAATTTTCAAGGACGCCAGAAAATATTCAAGGACAACAAGATGTTTTTCAAGAATCAAGGACATAACGAGTTTTGATAGAAAATTCAAGGACAATTCTCGGCGCTCAAGGACGTCTGGCAACCTTAGTTCTTTCACATTCATATTTTCTGGAGGAAAGCTCTCCACCCCCACCCGGGAGCCCTTCCTCCGGCTCTGCTGCTAAAACTAGTTCTTGCCTCACCACTGTTTAAATAAGCCGTCATTACTTAAAACTAATGTTCGTCTACAAATGTCTTATGCTTTATAAGGTTTTGTATACCTTTTCCATTTCTTATCGTCAGAAATTTTATTCATTTGCTACAAAAATTTGCAAGTGCATGACACTTTCGCATATTTCCCAAATATTCAGCTTTTCACTGACAAATATTTAATTACTATTTCGCTGCTACTGTAAAATGCGAGTCTGTTTGCAACTAACCAACTTATGCATCCGCAAATCGCTGGATCATCCGGTCCAACAAGTACACTGCGCATCATGCAAAGTTTCAAACTGAACACAGGTTCGGAAAAATAATTTTAATATGCAAAAATGTAAATGCCGCAGTTTACTCGGGAAATGTCGATCCACTGTTTTGGAAGGAGGCATGCCCGCACCGCACTTATTTATCGTGGCTTTAATTGTTTAAGGATGCGTTGTTTTAATCTTTTGCCAAATTTTTCTTCAGGAAATTTTCGCTAATTTTGACCAGCATGGCATTTCGTTTTTCATTGAAGTACTACTCCCTGCTTTTTGTGGTTTTATTGCACTGAGCATAACGGAAACCCAATATCTTGCCAGATAATACAAAATTGGTGAAGAACACATACTGTGCATGCGAACCTTCCTACACGTTCTTGTTTTACACAAAAAAGTGACTGTTCTTGAGCTTTTTAATCTGAGAACTTCCCGAAGAATTTTGTGGAACGTTTGGGGCGCTATACAAGTTTTCTCTGCGGTCAAGCGACATAAAAAGCAAATTTAAATGGGAGTTATACTATTTTCTGCGAAGTAAACAATGTAGAAATACTTGTTTTAAGGTAACGCCGTCAGTGATTACTGCGATACAATCTAATAACCAAATCAACACACAGCTACATGAAACCTAAATAACAGGTACGCAATGTAGGTGCGTTTCATCCGCGATTGTTTTTTTATTGCTTGCATGTTTCTACTAACTTCTTCCTACTTATAAAACGTTTTTGTATTTCATTTGCACCATCGTGACGTACAGACGCTCAATACGAGGTAGACAACTAAGTCCATAAAAATGTTGCTCGCGTCCAAGGGCGTAGGCAAGGGGCGGGGGGGTTGGGGTTAACCCCCCCCCCCCTTGAGCTTGATATTTTACAAAAATCTTGTTACCTTCGCAAGGAGATTAATTGTTTTCGCATACTTTTTGCTTGTTAATTTGTCGATTTAATGCAAATACCACGGAATAAATTTGCATGCAAATTTCACGGAACATTGTAAATGGGCTAAATAAGTAATAAGTAGGTTTTGGTGGGAATCTGGGTTATCGTCTGCGTCCAGAAACCATCTCACAACATTTTGCAGACCTTTCGTCCACAAAGCATGTTTAAGATCGTGTTCCGCGATAGTTCACTTTGTCCGAAACCATTGTCTTTATATTGTCTGCCAAGGGCGCACGCAAGTGGGAGTTGGGGTTAACCCCCCACTTTAGTTTGATATGTTACAAAAACTTTATTACCTGCGAAAAGGAGATTAATTGTTTCCGCATACTTTTTGCTTGTTAATTTGTCAACATAATGCAAAAATTGTAGTTGTAAATGCTCTGACATAGTGATGAGTGTGTTTTACTCTCCTGTTTGAACGCTCATCCTGATATTTTTGCAGTTATGAACTGCTGTGTCGTAGCGTTGAGTGTGTTTTCCTCCGATATCCTAACTTGGAGCGCTGATGTTTTAGTTTATATTCAGTGCCAAGGGCGTACGCAAGTGGGGTATTGGATTAAAAAAACCCTTGAGCTTGATTTTTACAAAAACTTTATTACCTGCATAAAGGCGATTAATTGTTTTCGCATATATTTTGCTTGCTAATTTGTCGACTTAGTGCAAATGCCACGGAATAAATTTGCATGCAAATTTCAAGGAACATCGTAAATGGGCCAACAAGTAATAATTAGGTTTCAGTAGGAATCTGGGTTATCGTCTGGGTACAAAAACCATCTCACCACTTTTTGCAGACCTTTCATTCACTAGGCTATGCATGTTTAAGATTGTGTTTGGCGATAGTTCACTTTATCCGAAAAATTGCATTTATTTTGTCTGCTAAGGCTGATCAGCGCAAGCGCTGACAGCAATGGCTGCAATAGGCCTACCAATTTCTGAAGCATAAAACTGTTTCACGAGCTCAAAAACAGCAGTTGTTAAAATAGAAGCATCCATTTATTGTGTCTCAGCAGGAAAAAAAGGAAAACTAAAAGTGTGCTGGACTTCTAAACTAACAGCGAAATCGAAAGTTTTCTTGCGTACTTTATGCGCATTCTCAATTCTTGTGTAATTTAGCAAGATTCGATTTTTCAAACCGGG
>Ga0210059_1000091_pt1 | contig 75725 bp, 54 predicted proteins | sample Ectturendosymbi2_FD_188042 | JGI IMG/M metagenome (GOLD analysis project Ga0210059, IMG submission 188042) | Ecteinascidia turbinata endosymbiont from Florida, USA - Sample 2 (SPAdes) (version 2) | ecosystem: Host-associated > Tunicates > Ascidians > Unclassified | place: Key West, Florida...
GTTTTTGTTTGTAATCTCTGGTTTCTGCTTATTGTTCGGATGAATGTTGTTTCTTGCCGAGTCACTCTCTAGCCTGTGAAATATTGTTTCTTAGTAAAAATGCATTCTAGTATTGATATCATAAATTCTATCGCAACTAACCGTATGTGCATTTATTAAGCACATTCTCGACTACCGGAAAACAAACGGGAACCTTGCGAATCAGCGAAAACATAACTTTTACAAACGATGACGTCATGAATTACGTCATAGTGGCCCACCGGTAAAAATTGCCCCGGGCCCCCCTACCCTTTAATCCGGCTCTGATTGTTACTATGATTTCTGAAAACGTGAAGAAAAGGCATGAAAGATATGATATACAGTATGGCAGACGGAAAACGCTAAGGAATGTTGTGGGTGAGAAATCGTGTTTAAGAACATTGTTTTGAATTATGTGACAAATGCACGAACGTTAATTGATACGTGACACAAGGAGATAAAGCACAAAGCAAGTTAGCAACGTTGCCATTTTATTACGGCAGCAGCCATTTTGCAAAAAAGAGAAAGCAAACAACAGTTCTTCATAAAAGCTATTTCCTTGGCTCAGAAAGAAATCATGACGTTTCTTTGTGCAGGCATCTCTTGTCTCTAGTTTAACCAGGGGCGTAACTAGGTTATATGGCGCCCGGGGCAGAAGAAAGTTTGGCGCCCCCATGTTCGAAACTAAGGTCTTTCGGAGCAAATGTACTGTATTGAAGAAAGTACTTGTGATATTGTTGGGAATTTTTGGCGCCCCCCGTAGCGATTCGGCGCCCAGGGAATTGTGCCCCCCTTGTTACGCCCCTGAGTTTAACACAAGCTTTTTTATTATTGGTATATGAAAGGAGTAGCTTCAAACAATTTTATTCCATTTGACATTTTAAAAAACTCCAGTTGTATTGTGTCGCCAAAGACACGCAGAAAGACACAGCTTCAAACGATATCCTTCGCAGGCTTACATCAATGTTACTGATCACCGTCAACCTTTCGTCTTGGATAGGGGAAGTAATCACTGAAGCTGGAAACCTTTCAAACATAATTCAAAGAAACAACAGTAATCGCGAAGAAGCAACCAACGGTAAAGTGGTTCGACAGTACAATAAAATACCATCGCATTAAATGTACGACAATCCAGGGGCGTAACGAGAGTAGATGGCGCCAGAAAGTTTTCAATAGGGGGGCCTTGCGTTTAGACAGGGCTTGACATTCTAAAAATTGACGAAAACCACTGATTTATAGTGTTTCATGGCCCATTTTCATAGGCCCACCAAATCCCTCCGTGGCGACAGGACTGGATGGCGCCCGGGGCAAGAAGCAAGTGTGGCGCCCCCATGTTTGAAACTGAGGTCTTTCGGAAACAAATGTGCTGTATTGAAGGAAGTACTTGTGACATTGTTGGGACTTTTCGGCGCCCCCATGGTGACTTTGCACTCGGGGAATTGTGCCCCTCTTGTCCCCCTCGTTACGCCCCTGCGACAATTAGAGTATTTCTTTTAACTTTTGCTGAAAAGCGTTTCTGGTTCAGAAGTTATGGATTGAAAACAACAAATAATTAAATAATCCTCTAATTAATTATGTAATTTATTTATTCTCCATTTTTTGGCCATAACTTTCGAACCACAAACGCTAGATGGCCAGGCAAAGGTCCTAGGCACAAAGACTTGTTTTTTCGCATAGTTTCCAATAAAAACTTGAGTCAAAAATTGGCTCTTGACGTTGGCGTTCAGGGCCCGGTGACCTGGGCCAAAATGCCTAAACCTGCCCCTATTATGACGTTACCCACAAAATACAAAATCCAAAACTTTCCAATTTTAAACACATCTAAACTAGAAGACTTCCCGCTTTTTCAGAGGGTTTGAACAGCTCTATAGCTTAATCGGCTGGCGAGTTATTGTGGTGCAAAGTGACGCAAAAAATCGCTCACGCGGGTCAAGGCAAATCGACCGGCGCCAAATAAATGAATGAGATAAATAAAGCTTGATATGAGTATCGATATTGCAAAACAGTTGGGTGGTGGCGACTTGTAGCATTATCCACAACGAAAAATTCAATATATGAATAATTTCAATTGGCCATGTTGCATAACGGATTATAGAAGATTAGGTTGTAAGTGGATTTTGAAGGAATTTAGGGCACGCGACCTCTTGGTTACGCCAATATCTTAAAACCAGGGGCGGATCCAGGGGGGACATTTGGGGCGATCGCCCCCCTAAAACTTACGAAAGTTACTTTACTCATCGTAATTTTGTACAATTCGGAAAACAACATTCGCTGTATAACAGGGGTGAGAAAACTTGTTCAACAGAAGAGTCACGGGCAGAAAACCAAAAACAACAGCGAGTCGAAAAATCAGTTTGTAGTGTCAAATATAGGTCGTTAAAAAATGCACAATTCACATAAAATGATCTACATCAAATCGCGTAGACTCCTTGGCAACTAACATCACGAATTCGTGTAAATACATTGATAAAAGAAACAAACATTAAATATGAGGCGACATCAATTTGAGATATTGCTATTCTCAATAACATTCCTACTTTTGAGGTTCTGTTAAGAAAATACACGTGCCTGTTTCTCAAAAGATGCAGAAAATCTAACAACATATGGTTACGTGCTTTGATGCAGTCAGATTCTTTGTATTCGTCCCTATTCTTTGAACACTATAATCGCATTTTACTCTATGAATGAATGATCGAACTTTGGAGTATCCGTTTGATTGATGGCGTGCCATGCCACAATGCTTTCGCATTTTACCTAGACTCGACCAATTTCGAATTGGCGCCCTACTCCGCAGTAGTGTTGTACCAAGTGTTACGTGTTAGCTAACATTAGTGTTAAGAATGTGTCCACAACCCTATGGTTCTGTCTTCAACGCAGTTGTAAAGAGTGTCTGTAACCCTGTGATTCCGCCGGCTTCAATGTCTTGTACTACGTTCTGTTTCGTCTGTTTTTATCGACCTGCGTTCTGCAGAGTGTTTCTGCTCATAAACAAATAAATAAAAAATATTCAACTAGAAGAGCCACACAAAACATGTCGGCGAGCCGCATGTGGCTCGCGAGCTGCGGTTTGCCCACCACTGCGATATAAGGTCATTTTGTCGTCCACTGTTTTGCCACAGCAGTGTTGTGAAGTATACTTCATCTCTCTTACAGTAGCGAAGCTGTTATGAGACTTACCTACCAAATATTACTGAAATAGTCCCCCCTAACTTTACTCGCTGGATCCGCCCCTATTTAAAACAAGCCTAGGAAATAAAAACATAAAATTTGAACGTTTGCCATTTGTGCTTGCCGCGAGAAAAAATAAACGTGCATTTGTAATCGCATAATACTTTGCCACACCTCACTTAGCCATATTCAGTTAAATTTTGCCGATGTTCCTCTTGATGATGAAAAGCCTTGTGAGTTGAAGGTCGTCGCAGACCAGAGGCGTTTTTTCCTTCGGAGGAGTTGTTTCCCGGATTGCGCCAATCTTGCACGTCTTATTGTTTTTGTTATCGAATGGCCTGGTCAAGTTATTTAGTTCGGTGACGCTTCAAATTGGCAAGCAGTCACCAAAAGCTAAAAGTCTCAGTCAATGAAATATTTGCCCTCATTTTTAATTTTCACAGTAGGTTATAAAAAGCTATAGGCATGTTCACTGCTGATACACAATATCTTTATTCCTGCCCCATTTGTTACGACGCATGCAGTAAAAGTGAAGAGGTGATTTTCTTGGCAAGTTTGAAAGGTAAAACCGAGTGTACGAGTATGTCTCGTGATTGATGAGCAATAGGAACATCCGTAGGCGATGAAGCCATGGGGAAACTACGGCCCGTTGAAGTCTTTAATCCGACCCCACTTAATTTGTCTAAGTCAATTGCGTCTAACCATTTTGTTAGTTTGTAAAGTAATTCATTCATCTTCTACCGATTCAGCTCTCTGTCAAATTTTAGAATTCAATTTGCCCAACCCTGCGTTGGTCTCTTGCAATGTACAATTACACACATGACTTATTTTTCAGAGAGAAACTGCTGCTGTGATCATTCGTTTTGCTCGGCTGCATTGACAGGGGAGAGGTTGTTGTTTCCATTCGTGATTGGATTCTTTTTAATTTCAACGAGCCTGCTGACCACCGTTTGGAGAAATATCAACAAGAATCCACAAAATTTTGAAGCAACCATCCACAAAAGTTACAGATTTCGCAACTCTCATTGGGGTGCGTAACACGCGGCAGTTTGTACATTTAACTGCAAACATTGCTGTAAAAATGTCACTGCAGCATATATGTCTCGTCACATTCGAAAATATTGAGGACAGGCCATGGACAAGAAAGTGGGAATTCATTTTCAAACCGTTGTAATAGTTTTCCGCTGTTCACCTTTGATTTTTTCGAAGTGAAGAAAGAAGGTCGATTGAATAAAAACAGCGCATCGGGCATCTTGGGTAAAAGGAACTTGTAGAGCAGCAACTTGAGGATAATTTCGTAAAGGTAGTTTTGGTTCAATTTCTGGAAATAACTGCATTGCAAATTCACTTCGGATTACTAAACCGTTAAATTAATCCATAAAGATTGATACCAGCTCCTTACGAAAAATGCTTTGCAAAACGGTCTGTTTTCCACCGACACAGAAGCAGAAAGTCGTCGATAGGGGAGTTCTACGTTTGTGCAGGGGGCTAGATATTCTAAAAATTGACAAAAATTATACTGATCCATAGTGTCTCATATTTCATTTGGGGGGTTTGGTGCATTGTTTGGGTGGGCTAAGCCCACCAAAGCCCCCGTGGCGACGGGAGTGCACTGACAACGGAAGAATGACCACGCATTCTTTGTGTCTACCCATAAAAATAGCGATAGTACTTGCAAGAACCAAAAGCTTCCAGAAGTGCATTTAATTCTATTGCTTATCACACGGTTTTCTGAAAATTGACAGGAGTGGCGTGTGGAGTTTTGTCATTGTTCGTCACTATCATCATGACCCTGTACCTCGCCACAAACCAGACAGCATTCACCCACCACCCGATCTACTCATTTGAAACCTCACCGACTGTTGCGCATTCCGCATTCCTGGTAAGTCTAACAAAACATTTGGTGCTTGTACAAAACAAGCGCAGTTCCTTCACAAAGCATGTTGTACCTCTACGCAGATTGGCTTGGAGTTTGTCATGACGGTAGCATGCGGACTTGGCTTGTTTTCGTTTTACAAGAATCAGAGGTTCAATCTCCTCAGACCATCACTGGACAAGCTTCTCTTGATGGTATGCTTTTCAGCGCCGCTGGTGCTCAACCTCTTCTCCATGGTAGCTGCGATTGCAGATGCTGATAAATATCAGGCTCACGGATCAGAATTAACTTCAGTGCAGCCGTTCAGCAGCATTCTTCAGTGTTTAGCACAGGTGAGATCATGCGCTTCGGCAAGAGGGGCAAGTTGTCCATGTGGATTTAAAAGTTAGGATTTTGTTACAGCTTATTTATACTTATTTAAAAAGAGCAAGACGAAATTTTTAGTGCAATACAATGTCATGGGCGGTGTCTTGGTGTGACACGTTTGACAGAATTCTGCCCACGAACTGCAGCAGGTAAGTTCAAAATGGAGCGCTGTCCTCCTTACTACTATTTTGAAATGAGAAATGTTGCCAAAAGAGTCGTTAACGCAACTGTAATGCTGTAAATACAAAGCCAATTGCGTTATTCACATTATTTTCATTTTATGAATGTTTTTGCCGTTTCGTGCTTCTCTCACGACACATATGCCTTTTTTCTCTTTTAACTATCATACGGCTTCACTATACCTCCGACTAAAGTTGGTAGTTGATACAATAGATAGCACGAAGTATCTCGCGGTTTAAAGACATGCCGGCGGAGCCTTATAAAAAACGCTGTTTACAGTGATCACAGTACACTCAACTGTCGACGCGGTCGAAAGATAGCAGAAGTGCAGTGGCGTACGAGGTGGGGGTTCGGGGGCGGGAGGCTACCCCCCGGCTTGAAAAATTCAGGGCAAACTCTGTTTTCAGGGCAAGCGCAAGTTGCTCAAAAATCCTGAATGATAAAAAATATTTCAATGCAGTGTAAAAATTTAGGGCAAACTCTGTTCTTCAGGAAAAGCGGAAGTTGTTCAAAATTCTGAATGATAAAAAATATATATTCAGTACAGTGAATTCAGGGCACATTTTTTTTCAGGGCAAACGCAAGTTGCTCAAAAATCCTGAATGATAAAAAATATTTCAATGCAGTGTAAATATTTAGGGCAAACTCTGTTTTTCAGGACAAACGGAAGTTGTTGAAAATTCTGAATGATAAAAAATATATATTCAATACAGTGAATTCAGGGCACATTGTTTTTCAGGGCAAACGCAAGTTGCTCAAAAATCCTGTGAATGATAAAAAATATTTCAATAGGCCTACAGTGAAAAATTTCAGGGCAAACTCTGTTTTTCAGGGCAAGCGCAGGTTGTTCAAAATTCTGAATGATAAAAAATATATATTCAATACAGTGAATTCAGGGCACATTGTTTTTCAGGGCAAAAGCAAGTTGCTCAAAAATCCTGTGAATGGTAAAAATATATTCAATACAGCAGGCGCAACCAACTCTTCATTTTGGGGGGGCAATTTTCATGAACTTTCATTCGATGACGTCATCGTGCTTATTCAACCGTGGTACATCTTTTTCGCAAACGGTCACAAAGTCCTCTTCGCAACATTCCTGAAAATGAAATCTTATTAGTTTTAATCAGGCACGTAGCTAGGTAAAAATTTTTTCGCTCTCCTTGGAAAAATGTGTTGGATATAGTTTAAAAATTTGGGCCCTCCCACAAACCTCTTCACCCACTCTGGTTTCCCAAGCTGGTTACGGGCCTGGTTTTAATCAAGATGCAGACCGAACGATCAGGACAGAGTAAAAATTAGTAACCTAATCATACGCGTACGGGAAGACATTTTACTGTGGGGGCGGAAAATTTTGCCTTGAAAATAACAATTTGCCCTAAAAATAAACAATTTGCTCTGAAAATAGCTTTTTTGTTTTTAATCCGGATGGGGCCTGAAACCTCTTGTAAATCTGTTCTATGCAGATGAATTCGTTTATAACGGCTTCGTCTGTGACGTCAATGCGCCTGTAACGTTACATTTACTTCGGTCCCGATGGCATCTTTTGCATGCATTTCAAATCGCTTATACACTGTATTGAAAATTTTTTCACCGTACAGGATTTTTGAGCAACTTGTGCTTGCCCTGAAACACAGAGTTTGCCCTGAAATTTTTCGCTGTCTTGAATATACTTTTTATCATTCAGGCTTTTTGAACAACTTGTGTTTGCCCTGAAAAATAGAGTTGCCCTGAATTTTTTAACTGTGTTGAAATATTTTTTATCATCCAGGATTTTTGAGCAACTTGCGCTTGCCCATAAAACAGTGTGCCCCGAATTAACTGTATTGAATATATATTTTTTATCATTAAGGATTTTTGAGCAACTTGCGCTTGCTCTGAAAAACAGAGTTGGCCTGAAATTTTTCACTGCATTGAAATGTTTTTTATCATCCAGGATTTTTTAGCAACTTGCGCTTGCCCTGAAAACAGAGTTTGCCCTGAAATGTTTCAAGCCGGTGTTCCGCATTCAACTAGTGCAGTCATGGCTTTATTGTAGCAGGTGTATAGGCTACTAGTAAACCTGCCTAACTTTTCGTCTGGTTTTAGCATATTCATCAAATCGTTTATCAAGATTTTTGCAACTTCAGTTGAATATATTTGCTGTGAAATAATTTCTGCAGGCGATACTGCGAGTGGTGAAGCTGTCAGATACAAGAGACTAGTATGAATGTCAGGATATATTTAATCAGTGATGCTATTGTTTCAATCGTAGATACGAGACTTCGCCTGCAACTGAAATACTCTTGAAAGGAATGCAACTTTAACTCTATTACGAACGGTTGGGCCAGACTCGCCACCAGATGTGGGTGAGCCTAGCCACTTTTGCTAGGACCACCCAAACAGCACCTAGTAACTTTGAGGCTCTTGTGAAATTTGAATTTCCCTTGCAACGTTAGAGCTTGGCTGTGAAACCCCAGCAGCGGTTCACCACTGAACATAAAATGCAAAAATGCTTCAACAGTAGCCTACAGTAACCCCAGGCAAACGTAAAGCTAACACAATGTGAACATACGAGTATGCTGTTTCTGTCACCAGGCATGGGCTACTGGGTGCAAACTTCGTTCCACTGTTGTGATAGCAATGCAGTATTTATCGTCGACGTTTCAAGTGTGCATGCAAACTTTCTTCCTCAAAAGATGGCACGAAGCAAAATCAAAGCGTAAACACGCACTGCATTTCTGAAAATTTTCAGAGTGGTACACGAAAAAAAGGATAAAAAATACCTTATAGGCTACCAACATTTTAAACGATCTCCCAATTCCAGCATATTTGTGGTTAAATACCAATCATGTACGAAATTTTCGATCAGATGGCCTATCTCAAGATATATCTTGTAAGGAGATAATTAACCAGCAAGACAAAGAAAAATTATAATAAGACTTTCCTTAAAAATGATTAGAATGCAATATTTCAACTTTATTATTTGGAAGTTTATGCAAATGTCAAAATTGCTGTGCAATGTTTTGAAAATTTCCGGAGGGGAAAATGCCCCCCCCCCTGGTTGCGAGGACAAACTGTTTTTCAGGGCAAGTGCAAGTTGCTCAAAAATTCTGAAAGAAAAAAAGCATTTCAACACAGTGAAAAAGTTCAAGGCAACTCTGTTTTTTTAGGGCAAGTGCAAGTTTTTTCATAGTCAATACATCTGAATTTGCGTATTTCTTCTTCAAGTCTGGGGAAAGTCATGAAAGGAGGCAGTGACTGCTTGTACCTCCTCTCACCGGGTGGCTTTCGCAATGAGCAGTTCATCACAAACTGTGTTGGTGAGCGCTTGCCGTGCAATTGCCTTTATGTCAGCTCTGCAACCTTCATGTTAGTTACAGAGTAGGCCTAATGTTTATATACACTTTTAATAATGTACTCCTATGCTCTCGCATTCCATAGTCTGGCACTTCCTTCACGTTGTGTATAGTACTGAACATGCAGCGTTATGGCACATCATTAGCTGGTCAGGCATGCAGCCAGTGTTGCCACTCTGTTATGAAGAAAAACCCTAGAATTTACCTTGAAAAAACCCCAGAAAATAAAAAAAACTCAGACATACAAAATGTTGTCAAAACCAAACTTGAAATGTACGCTAGCGGTACTTGCACATAAAATTAAGGTAATATGCATTATCTGCATCAAATTTTTAACAAATTCAGGTCTATTTTTAAACATACTGACAATTTACAAGTAGGCTAGCAGAAAATCAAATGTATGAAGTAACACAAATAGTTAGTTAGATCTTTTCCAAAAAACGTTTAATGTTTTCTTTTACTTTCACTTAAATGCACAAATGAAACATGTACCTGATACATTCAAGGTCTTACAGTTTTCTATTCACTCTAATCATAGCATTCATTGCAATATTTGACTACTAATTTAACATTCAAAATTTTACATTCGTACCTATCACAATGCGCCTGTAAAACAATGAACAGATTCTCAACCACAGCATCTTCATTCATAACAAAAAATGCACTCTAAAATCATGCACAAATCAGCGATAGATCAGAGTGCTGACCTATGCCTAGTCAGTGCTTAAAACATTAGATGTCAAACAATTTGGTTGTGCCTAGCCCTACTTAACTGTACTGGCTACTGACTCTGCACATTAACGGATGTGAAACTACTGTATTCTTGAATGGAAATTACAGTAATACAACACACATTTCTAAAATCTGACCAGAATAAAAAAGCCCCAGAACCCCAGTTAAAACAGAAAAACCCCAGATCTAGTGAAAAAAACAGCGGTGGCAACACTGCATGCAGCTGCAATGATAAGGCGGCGAAGGGAGGCAGCCAATATCTCTGCTTCAACCTCAATGAAAACGTTTCATTGTTACGACATAGTTAAGCAATTCTATCGCGCTGATATCGCATCACTGGCGTGACCGACAAACCGCGTTGGGGAAATTTGCTATGAAATGTGTGGACCACAACAGGATTTTGTGACATGAAAAATCTACCAAGAAGCCTCAGCAGACAATCACATTCAAAACCAAATTGCTTTAAAAACTTTTGGAAGCGCACTTTGGCTTTGAATGAACAGCGGAGGCTAAATATCTGCGTTCACAATGCTAAGGTAAGGGAAACCGAGCGAGTTTGAAAGATTAATGTAAATTGGTTCCTAGCCAAACAGCAATTACCATTTCGTAGTGACGATGAGAGTTCGACCTCCTCTAATCGTGGCAACTATGTGGAACTTTCACATACTCTTGCTGCGAAAGATGAAAGAGTACCTAGATATTTAGAGACATCTACTGTGTTTTCTTGCTTCTCAAACATAATTCAGAACGAATTAGTTGAAGCAATTTGTGATGTAATTAGATATGATACAAAGGAGATAAGTGCAGCCCCATTTGTTGCTGCAGAAGCAGACAAGTCAACGGATGTTACAAACAAAGCTCAGATCTCTGTCATTATGTGGCTAAAAACGAGGTTGACTGTGAAGTGAAGGAAGCGTTCGATGATGTGAGTAATGATAGACGAGCCGCCAGGCCGAACCTAGCAGATGCGGGGCCCAAGGCAAGACCTAGGCTTGGGGCCCCTCTGACCAGTGATCTATCCATAAAGAGTGGGACATGGTGGAACGCAGATATAACGTCCTAGCATTAGAATATTGAGCATGTTTGATAACATTCGATGATGAGAGGAAATTCACCATTCGTTCAAACGAGATAATTGTTTACTAACAATGAGATTTATAAGCCGTTTCTACAATTCTCGAGTGCAAGCAGTATCTGGCAAAAATGAACAAACTGCCCAAACAGCATGGCGCGGGGCCCCCATGTTAGAGCAAATCATATTCTGTAAGATAATCGGCTAGATTATAGACCATTTCCGCAACTTTTCTTAAATTGGGGGGTGTTGCAATGTAACGTCGATCATTTAACGTCTTTTTTGTACGGTAGATACATCTAAACTTTCTACGAACAACCGGAGTTCTCAATCCTTGCTTTTTTATTTAGATATTTTGTGAAGCTTATGCAATCTTCTACTGCTCGCAATATTCAGGAAGGCGCATTTGGGGTGTCACAATTCCACAATCCTCACAAAACTTTTCTTATATCTTCCTTTCGTTTGTTATGTGCAATAGCGCAGCTAGAAAGGTGTAAATAATGAAGAGTAAATAATGAAGAGTTCTATACCCGTGTAATGGTGTTGAAACGCGTGGGAGCTTTGGACTAAAATTTTTCTCGATATCGATCGCTTCAACGATATAATAAAACCTACTAAGACAAAAACTTCAGCAGTGCTTTAACATGCAAAGACGTTGTCCCAGTACAACACATGAGACAGCAAGTTTCAAAAACATTGTTGCTGGAAATTGACAAATGCATCTATATTAATAAGATTGAAAATATTTTTTACGCATTGGATTGAAAATCGAAGTGCTCCTTGACAGCAACTTAAGACGATTTTTATTGCCTCTGGCATTTCTGCTTGTTATTTTGTATTCCTACATATTTCAAGGACATACGAATGTATAACTGCGCTCCGAAATCTTCCGACAGACGACTTGTGAACCGGATAAGCCATTTTTTGTTCAATTGATTTTCGAAAACAAAATTATCCAAGCTGGCCCGATCCTGTGAAGCGTCCTAAACTCGTTCTTGGTAATCGGTTTTATTTCTCATTGTTCACTGTATCACAATCCACCGGTCAGCTAAGTACACCAGTGGGATAGAGCACACACCACATAAATTGGTAGGATGCAGTGGCGTAACTGACAGGTGGGCAGGGGTACGAACCGCCCCCCTGGCAAGCTAAATGTAAAAATCGGGCCCCCACTTAGCCTATATTTCGGTATTTGGCATTCTTTTGGTTTTCAGTAGGTTGTTTTTGCGTTTTACCGAGTGTTTTCCAGTGATTTCAGGTTTTAGTAAGGACATCCTCCGCATTCATAATTATCATTTCTCAACTCTTTTTCTGAGAGTTGGCTAGTAGGCCCCGTAGGGTGGCCAGTGGGCCCCCTTAAACTAAGTTTTCCCACCCTGGCTCAAACCTCTAATTACGCCGCTGGTAGGATGGGTTCGACCCTTACGAACGGAACGGCCTTGTCAGACCGGTGCTCGGTAAGAATGGATAAAAGCTTCACGAGTGGTGCCGCCATTAGCATGCAGCATTCACCGTGAAAGTAACCGTGTGGCCCATGGTACAGAGAAACCGGGGCTCGGAGACCACTCGTGACACTCCAAAGCGAATATAATGATACTTGTACGAGTTCTTCCTTTTAGAATAAGTTTCACCAAACTGTCGCTTATTTTCACGCAGTTGATCTTCGTCCTGTTCGGTTTACAAACAAGTGTTTCACGGATTCCCACAAAGTCAGGAGAAAAAGTACACGTGCAAAAAAGGTATGTTTATCTTCTTTTTGCCCAATGCCAAAAAAGGGTAAAAATCTGCCCGACTTTAATGTGCGGAGTGCGGAAACTAACTTAATGCCTTTGCATGCTCTTCGGAAAGATACTCTGGCTTCAACACATTCTTAATGTTTTCTGGAGTAGCGAAAGCTTACCCTCATACAAGGATGTTTCCACAGTCCCGTCGCCATGGGGGTCTTAGCTTCCCAAACGAAGCTCCAAGCCCCCCCAAATTGAAACATGAAACACTATAAATCAGTTGAGATTTTGCTAATTTTTTGAGTGTCAATCTCCCCCGCAGAAATGCAAAGCCCCCCTATTGAAAACTTTCTGGGGACGGTTCTGCGTACGTAAGGGGGGTTGGGGTTAAACCCCATCCTTGAGCTTTATATTTTACAATAACTTTATTACCTGTGCATAGGAGATTGCTTTCTCATACTTTTTGCTTGTTAATTTGTCGACTTATGCAAATACCACAGAATGAACTTGCATGCAAATTTCAAGGAACATTGTAAATGGGACAAAAAGTAATACTGTAATTAGATTTTGGTGGGAATCTCGATTATCGTCTGCATCTAGAAACTATCTCACTTTTTGCAGACCTTTCGCCCACTGCGCATAAGATTGTGTTCCGCGGTAGTTCACTTTATCCAAAACAATTGTCTTTATTTTGTTTGCTATGGGTGATCAGCACAAACTTCGCCAAAACGTTGGTTTGGAAAACATGAATATGACGTCAAATCATAACGTCACAAACAACGCACACCAAATAGAAATGACCACCATATGCCACTGAATGAATCCCCCCATGAAAATTTTCTGCGTACGTCACTGCCCTCATATTAGCACACCAATGCAGCTGACAAAAGACTGAAAATCTGTTTAACGATTTTTGCGTGATATCAGTGTCAGATAACTACACTTAAATTTATACTAATAAATCGGGAGCTACGAATATCACGTCGTAGCTGGCTTTGGACCGTAGCCGAGTTGACAATGCTATCTTGCTTAGGGTGATTTCTATCATTCCCTTCCATACCTCGTATTTTCCTGTTGCCACAAACGGTCTTTTTCCGGGTCGGTAAAGCAACACACCGGGCCACACCTCCAAAACCGGGGCATGTGGTCATCCCAAGACTTTTCCCGTTGCGCAGTTTCATAGCTTACGGTAAGTCTTAACCGACGACATTTTCAGGATAGGGAATCGTTCAGTAACACCTCAAGAAGATGGCGAAGAAAGCAACAGACATGGGTGCAGTAACTCTGCCTTCTCGGACCACGACATTTCAGCCTGTTCCACCATGTCCACGCATGCCAATACTGAAATCCTGCAGGACGATTTTCAATGCTCAGCCCTATCACCTTACCTGCAGCAACGCCACGAAAATTACAAATACCCCGTCAAACATAAGAAAAGCCAACATCAGTTGGAGGAAAGTCGGTATCACTCGTCAAAAATCTGCGATGTTGCTTCTTTACAGCACCGAAACAATGAAGAACAACTTGCTGCCCAAATGCACGCGCAGAGTTTTGGTTCAAAAAACACTCTGGCACAATCAGGTGAAGAGCCAGCCCGAAAAAGTGACTTTTGCCTACAGAATGCTACGATGTTTTTGATTATTGCCAATGTCTGTCTGTCTCTCTTCATGTTGCTTAATGGCAGCGTTTACCGCATTTATAATTACCAAGAAATTTTCTTCGGGGAGACAGCATGGAAAATCACAGGTACACTTTGCCAACCATTCTATTTGCTCTTTCGCATCCATTCTGCTGGTTGTCTGTTTTCGGTGTGGTCTAATGTGTAAATATCAACTGTGATATACCATTGTCAACGTTGATGTGCAGGCAGCAACGTCTTTTGATGGAGCAAGTACCGCCAATGTGAAGCTAATGCCTACAGTGTACTAATATTAGTAAACACTGACAAAATCACCTATACCGAATTACTGGGGTTGGGTTATCCGCATAACGACTAACCGAGTTTTTTTGCTACCCGATGTTCGAATATAGTTCTGTCGGTTAACCGGATAAAAAAGCAACGTTTTTACGCGTTTTTAGCAAGTTTGGATATTTGTGTTTCCAGATACGAGCGACCTAAATTCTACTTAAACCGCGTGATTATTATACAGTATTCACAGAAGCCTGCGTTGTGCTTCATAAGAAATGCGTTGCAGCAGCAGTAAATGTTGAAACTGCATAATTTTCGTCATACACGATGGTACAGTGCATGCGTGTATATTTACAATAAAACTGTGTCATGATTTTGCAATCATTTCATCACGCAACCTCATGAAATCAATTGTCTAACAATTAGCGGTTATTATCCAGTTTGCCAAAATATACATGTATCCGTTATTTGGATAGTAGAAATTATTGATATCCGAACTAACCCTATACCCAAGTAAGCATAATGGATCAGTTCAAATAAGCTGCTGTTCATCTGATTTGCGTTTGTTGATAAATCGGCACAAGTTGCTCAACACCATATATTTCTGTGAAATGAACTACGCAAACCACAAATCAACTTTATCGGTTTCATCCAATCGGACACCTCCAGATCCAAGTATGTCCCCTGAACCCTACGAGCTGGACGGTCACCCGTGAAGCAAGACGCAGAATACCAGAGTGACTGTTTACAGACGAACCCAAGATTTGCAGTCGTTAGTGCAAACCCTATAAGTGAACTATTGAAATATACTTATTAAAGCCTGCCCCGCATGACGTAGAGCAACAAAATAATTTGACTAGGCAAAAGCGCCAATAAGCCTTAAATAGTAGGATTTTACAGCGAATATGACCACTAAAACAATTCCTGTACAGTTTGCAGCAGATGCAAGCCCGCGCATTTCCGCACCCTGCGTTTTACGCGCCAAAAATAGAACGATATAATACTTTGCAAGGTAGGGGCTTTTTCCGTTTGCTCCGAACAAACATGCTCATTACTCTGCAGCATATTTCAATGAAAGACCTCATTTGTGAAAAAATACTTCCATACATCATGAAGTGACCAAACAGGAACATGCTCCCCATAGAAGCCTGCTTTCTTCAAAGCTTGCACGCAATTAAACGTGAAAACAAGATCTTTTCTAAACGGGCGCAGGGTAGTCGTGAATTCAGAAAAACCTATTTCTAAAATCGGTGCTGAACTTCGTTCCGTGCTGGTGTATGTCACCGATAATGACAACTAGTTTCCCTACGGGTCGAAGAGCACTCGATCGTACTTAAACCAATTCCTGTATGCTGGGCAGTAATCACCGGTGATTTTAAAACTTTAAACGCACAACTACCGTAATCAAGTTATCGTTGTCAGGAAAAGATCAAAAGCAAACGCATTAGTGGCAGTCACCAAATGACAACAGGGGCATCTGCAACCTGCGCGGGTTGCGCCAGAACGATTGCCAGCACCATTTCGGAAGATAGCTTTTATTTGACGAAGAGCAGACTGGTAAGAATTATTTACAAAGCAATTCTACAAATTACAGGAACTTTAACACGCGTACAATGTCACAAGTCAATGCGAGAAACACAACCAAACAACAATACTTCTGAATTACGGGCACGCGCGCCAAGCAACAAACCTTGTATACTTCTGCGCAGCACGGGGCTGAGTGAATATAATTTATCCATCCTGGCCGACAAGCATTGCACGCCACGATATTACACCTAATCGTCATAGCGACCAGAAAGACATACTTGAAGAATTGCAACAGATGTGTATGTACGTTCAAATAATGCCGACGTCGCGCGGGTCAGGCGCAAAACGCTGCAGCAGGTGGGTGGCGACGGTCCAGAAACTAGAATTGTATTTCATGCTTTGCTAACGGTCTGCACGGGAAGTTTCACAATGTTGTATCACCAATTAAGCGGCATGTTCTCCACAGGCAGGTCACATCACGATTGACGTTTACAGGCGCGACAAAAAAATGTTCCCTGCTATTTCAAGTCGCAGTTTGCAAGTTTTCAAACACTCACTTTCGCCAGAAGCAACTGAACGACTGCATGAGCGCTTGCAGAAGAAAAAAACAAAGTTTTTGCGAGCATTGCAGAACTCCAAACGAAAAGTGAGCGTTTGCGAGAAATGTCGGAAACATGAGCGGAACTGAAGCGAAGACGACAACTATTTGTTTGCACCGCGAAAAAGTGACGTTACAGAGCTACGGAACGAAAAAGTCTGTAAGAAAAGGAGTTAAACGCTTTACGCGAACAAGAATCACGTCGCGCGCGAAGTCACAATGTGGTATTTGGCACGACACTGTGGAAACGCAGGCTTGGCCTGGCAGAGGAATTTCTGTAAGTCGCGTGCCGTGTTAGTCAAAGCATGCACACAGCAGGCAATCCGCAACACCGACACATGCACTGTTTCAAATATGGGTTACACGACCGGCCATTCCACCTCACACCGACGGACATCCGTATCTCAGCGATATTTGCAAGACCTGGGGCGGAAAGTTTCAGGAGAGCTTTCTGATTTGCGTTAACAGTCTACAACGTGCTGCAGCGAGAAAGTCTTTTGATCATTACTGCAGCACACGTTCTACCGAGGGACTTGGGAGATGTTATTCGAATCAGCGACGCTGCTAACTTTTGAAAAAAACGTATTTCGAACAGGCACAGCGTGCAGGGGTTTGGTTGCTTCGCTTTCACATTACCGTTCTGCGACTCGCGCAAATTATCTCAGACTCAGTGCAAGCAAGTCGCACGACTGCCCAGCGGAGATGCGAGGGAAAAAATGTCAAAAGCCTTAACAGGCGTGCACGACACGGTTTTCAAATAATATCGCTGCCTGACTGCAAGGTGGCCTTCAGGGAGACCGGACGCGTCTTCCATCAGTCGTTTGCGGAACGTTAAGGTCAAGGATGGAGGCGCGCATACGCCGGCAACGGACGCCGCACCACTCGGCGCTGAATGAAAGTTAGAAAAAGGCATATATATGCAATGTTCGAAATAGCACGCAATGTTGTTACGGAGAGGTTTCATTGCATCGTGTGTGTACTGGCGCTTCTTGCAATGATCAGCACACGGTTCGCAGACAGGGCACGAGGGATCGTGTCCGAAAGGACAGCACGCGAAAACTGGTAAAAATTACTGCAATCAGATCGTCGATTTCAGCCGCTCGGACACGGCAAAACACACAACACTCAAAAACCGCAACACACTCGAGCACACTATACCCACATATATTTCGAGCTTAAGTTGTCAGTTGTCAAGCTGAAAAACAAGTCGCCTGAATTATTGAAAAAAACAACATGTAAGGAAAAAATGTCTTATCTGGGTTTCTACACAGGAGATTTTGTCTGAAAACCTCGCCCACATTCAAGAGAGTGACGCGAGCTTGGAAAATATTTTTTGGGTGACTTTTCAAGAGCACCATTTGCTGAAACAAAACATCAAGCCGATCAGAAATGTTTTCGACTTGCGCTGAAACAATAACGGGTTCATTTCGCACATACGTCAAATTTGCGCCAAGTCAGCAAAGAAGGAACTAGGCTGAGTTCGCAACTAACAACGTGCGAGTGTGATCGCGTCGTGAACTACTGAGCGGGTCTAGGGCTTCAACGAAAAAAATTCATTTGTTTTTTGGACCATGTACACACCCGGCAAAGAGTTGGCACCGAACGAAAACGGTTGGTCCGCAATTTACAAAAGACTAAAAAGCGGAGCTGGACGAGGCTGCTTTTGTTTGCGGCCATATTGCAATACGTGCACCAGCAGAACCAGAGCGGGTGAAACCTAATCACGTGGCAGTTTTGCGAAGCAACGTCCGAAACGAGCAGGAAACCGCCCGAGCAATAACGAGTGGGGACACAGCGCGAAGTGTAAGCTCAACGAGTTCTAGAAAGCGTTCGCACAGGTGCCTCTGCAATTGACAAAAACTCAAAGCAATATACAACCAAATGGCAGACAAGAGCAAGAAAAAAAAGGCTCGGCACTTATTTTGTTCGAACCAACTACAGGTAACGGGGTTAGAGCTTGCTAGTTGTGTGCTTCTGTGAGCAGTGTTTGAAACGAGTGTATTGGATCATACTTGGGGTGGGGCAAACGACAGTTGCAACGGTGCGCACGGCGTCCATGGGACACGAGGGCGATAGTTAGGCGCGATATAATCGCCAGACGAGCAGCTGCGTCACGGACGCAGGTATGACCCTGATCGGGGAGGGGGCGCCCAGGCACGCAGGGGCCGTCGGGCATTGTCAGTCAGCGCGCCGCAAACTGGCTTCGAAATCGCGGCGCGACACAATCGCGCCAGGGGGGGGCAATTCGGCCGCGAAGCCCTTCAGGCAGGCACTTTTGCGTCACTGTACTCGTCCTTCTTGCGCGACGTCACACTGAGCTTAGCGTCAGAACCGTCGAGCTACATGAAAAAGAAAGGGGTGTTAGTTGGCGGCCGGTTGCGTTGCGAAAGCTGCGGTGGGAGGAGACGTAAGAGAACGCGATGGTTCACGTTCTACACAAGCAAAAGCGTGGCACAAGGTTTTGGCGCTTTCTTTATCGCCATCGCACACAAGCCGAGACGGAAACCCGACCAAGAGTGGTGCCCGCTTTGTTTTCACCTCTGAAAAGGTTGTGAAAAAGTCCACGTGAGCACAACCAAGATCATAGGCATTGAGCGCCATTATTTATGTACAATGAGAATCTATGCGGACTGGGTGAAAAAGTAAGACAGCGTTTTGAAGTCTAAAATCAAACACATTTCATTTAATGCGCAACGCTGAAAAGCACCTTGTTACACGTGAAACCTGTTATTTTCCACTTGCTTCGTTTGTGCAACTCAAAGCTTCCCACCCGCGGGCATGTGGTCGATCCCGGACATCATTGAACTTATCTTTTTTTCAGAATATTTTTAGTGAAAGTAAATCTTTTGCGCAGAACACATTGTTCGGATGCCCACCCAAGATAGGTACCCGACCGCACTTAACAACAACTTCGAAGAAAATGAAGTGAAGAAGAAACTCAAAATGCGAACGCTGCTTGCAGTGCAGCGATAGCCCAGCGATTCTTAACCTTTTCTCAACCATGTTCCCTTAAGTAATTGTCCTTTGTTTCAAGCCCCCCAGACTATAAGTTGTAAAAGCAAATGTATTTATTGATAAATTTATTGACCAAACTTTTCATGTTGTAGAGCGTGTAAGGGCTCGCGCCCTCCCTGGAAATTTGTTGACTACTCCCTGGGAAGGAGTGCCCCCCGGTTAAGAACCAACGCGCGAGCCCTTGCTCGTGACGTTATTCGCAACCAACCCACCACATGCAAAGGTTAGTCAGCAATGAAGTTGCAGCAGAGTTTGTGAGTAAACAGCACATTAAATGCTGGTGTCGTATCAGCAAAGAGTCAGCTGCAGAAAAAAATTAGTGGAAATTGGAAGAGCGCGATGAACTTCAACTTTGTTTCAAAACAGATTGAGTTCATAACAAGTTTCGCGTGTGTGGGTAAACACTGACTGCTGAAAATAAGCAATGCGCATAGCACATGACGCCGCAATGGCCTTAATTACGAAGTACACCGTACGAGTATTAATCTTCTTCGTGCATCTGCTTACGAGGCAGTGTAAGTGGGCGAACCACAGAAGCATCTGCGGTATATGAGCTGGGTAATACACTCGAGGCGCAGATAATAACAGAGGTAATAACGCAGAGAGCATAACGCGACTAAGCTTGGACTAACGCAAGCGCACATCGCGATTGTAAAATGTAGCAGGTGAGCGTTTCTAAGTTTCTCAGTCCGACCGGGGTTTTTGAAACAACAACAGCAGCGACTTTAACTCTTCTCGACTGCTCGGATGGGAACAACGTGACAGCAACGCTTAAACAAAACTTGACGACACGGCTGCTTTTATGAACGGGCTTTACCTCGTGCAGCTCTTTGCCGGTGAATATATGCGGCAAACCGAAGTGGCGTAGCGGGACGGTCAGAACCAGGAAGAAGGGGAAGGCGATTTGCGCCGGTGTCGACTTGACCACCCATAAGATAGCCAGGCATATGAGCTCGATGATGGTGAAGATGTGGATTCGGTGCGGGCGGACCTGCGAGGCGCAGATTAGTCCCAGTCAGCGTCAGCTTTGCAAAGCGCTTAACAAAGAGGTCAAAAGCATCCACACGCTCAAAACAAGCACACAGTGCAGCCATGGGCGTCGGAGGGATTTTTTCCAGGGGGGCAATATTGGACTTTTCCAGGTGGGGCCAACAGTGGTGAAATTTTGTTTCACCAACTCCGACACTAAGAGAAAAACATTTTTCTACTAAAAAGTTAATAGTGAAATATCAAATTTCAAAACCCAGGGGGACACCGCTCCCTTCCGAAGCCCATGAATACAGCTGAACCGCCTGAGCGTAATCAAGCACTGTGAGACGAGTGTCTTTCTTAGTACAACCACCGTAGAGATTTGCGGCAACAAATAATCAAAACAAGCTCGCGTACAAAAAGCTTGCCAGTAAAACATTTTCGGCGCAACCGAGAGCGACGCACAAGCGACCGGTGTTTGTGCTCAACGCGATGCGTCGATCGTTAATGCTTTTTCCGAGGAAATCGAATCCTGCACGACTAGCAGTCAGAGCCGGCCAGGCAGGCACTTACCGTCTTCACGTAGCTGTAATCAGGATAATTCTTGGACGGCATGAAAAGCATCTCGAATCGATCGACGAACTGCACTCCGGTCAGCGAGGTCACGCCCATGTACAGGAAGATGCCGAACAGGACTGCGAGCGGTATCTCCTTGAGCAGTGGCTGCATCAGGATGGAGAGACCTGCGGACGAGGTGGTCGACACGATGAACGAGCTTACGACGACATGGGAAGCCACTTGGAATGCGAACTATCAAGGCAATGTAGGGCGGTTCGGACGTTGGTGCAATAGAGGAACGAGAGAGACATGGTAGTCGACGACGGATCTAAACCTGTTGGTCGAGCACTTGAGTGTGGAAAATAACGGCACTTATTTCACTTTGTCTGACAACTTGCTGAGACGTAAAGCGTTCAATCATTTACGATGATTCGTCATGTCGAGATAAAGATAAAGTGAAACACTCGACTTTGTTCCGCATCAGCATGCGACATCTGCGATCTGCAGCTAGCTTGTTACGTCACGAAGCCGTTTAAACAATTTGATCACGTGAGGACAGGAGCAGCTCTAACGACGCTAACGTATTTCTTTGACAATCTAGAAACACTTTTGGGCAGAATCAGGTTTTAAAACGACCAAAAATGGACGCAGGTCGAGCGGAAAAATACAACCTGATGAACGCAAAACGCGTTGTCACGGAAGAAAACCTCAAAAAAACAAAGAAAATTACTTTTGCGATGATAGCACTTGCAATCGATTTAATTACACTGAAATGAATGAAATATTTCATGGAGTGGTTCCCAAGCACACATCAGCTACTTTCGTTCAAACACTTCAGTGCGTGAGAGATCATCAATCCCATTTTAGCGAGTTGCGTCATGCGTGCTTACCAAGGCAAGCGTTGACGATAAACACTGTAACACGTTGCTCGTGCAAGCCTTCGATCATCGGTTTTTCCCCAGGAGCTTGTGACTTGCTCATAATTGTGAGGCTGAAATGGAAATGCAAGACTGCGTGGCGCTCACAGAAGGCAATTGCGGAAGAAGAACGTGTTATCGATGGGGTCGACAAAAAAGCCTCATTTCGCCACCGCAGCAAACAAGGGGGGGGGGCGTTTTGGGTTCCTGTCTTTGACGAGGTTCAAATATGTACGAAAGCACGTACCACAGTTTCTTTAACACCGGGGAGCTCCTAGAATCATAAGATTCTAACGGTATATCGTTTTCGCATCCAGAGCTTCACATTTAAAAACGGACACAATACTACGTTTGATCCGCTTGCGGTTACCGTTATTTCCAAAGACGATTGTTTAAACGCAAAACAAAGGCCTTGGTTCCACGTTGAGAGGATGCAACGAATTGCGCCATCTTACCGCTCTTCGCTAAATTGCGACTCCAGAGTTTTGTCTGAAATGCGCACCAGCTTAAGCCATTACAAAGCAGTCATGCTTTCACGGTGTAACGCTGCGGCGCTGACCTGTTGGTGTGCGTGATGGATCGCACGGCAGCACAGCACACCCAGGGCATTCCGAACATGGACAAGAAGGTGTTCAGTACGCCCAGGACAACGATGTTCAAATGGAAGCCGGTGCCTTTCTTCAGCCGACGTTCCTTGGCGCTGACAATCATTCTGCGGGCAATGCGGTCACGATCAGGGATAGGGTTGTGGCGCTTTAACTGGCGCAACATTTCCGCGTGAATGGATCACAGCCGAGACACGTTACGATATGTCGTTTCAAATTTTGAATCAGTGGGTTATTTCAAACGGGTTATTTTCAAAGTCTGCGGGTTATTTCAAAAATTCCTGAATCAGTGGGTTATTTCAAATCGAGTTATTTCAAAACGAACCATTTCACAGTGGTTAGTCACGAGGAATCAGCTTTTAACCGAGCAGAAAGGAACAAGAAGAATGCTTGTCCAACCAAGGTGCATACCAACAAGACGAGCTTACATAGAATAGAAACGAAGTAGCCTTTAAGACATAATAGAAAATGTAGAACAGCCAGAACTAAACGTAAAACCAGCCCGCTTCAGGCATCTTCGCTTCGTTCATCTTTAGCAGCCTCGATTTGCCGCATTAACGACCGGCCAGTAAAATGTTTCAAATCACGTAACACCAGATAGTGGGCGGGCTACGGCCTTTCGCAGGCTTTCGCCTGGTTTAGGTTCAATGTCCATCATTGCTAACGGACCAAAATTGGGGAAACGAATTTTTATATTGAGGTGCAGCTTCAGATAATAAAAATGAGTGTCTAGAAAATTGTTAAGCCATTGTTAGAAAGTTGTAGTGTTTACTCATTCACAACTAGAATGTGCGAAGGAACGAGCGATAAAATTAAGAAATTTTGAGCGCACGCGATGTTATGATCAAACGCGCTATTCGCTGAGTTCAGCGATTACGCTTTCGGTGACGTAAGTAAGCAGCAGGAACAGAAGCATAACTTTTTTGAATTTCAGTTCGAGGATTAAAATATGAAGACAAATCAGGTTTTTCAGATTTTTTACGGTAGAGAAACTAATCGAGTAGTCTGGAATAATTCCGGACTACATGAACGAGACAAACGAATTCCCAGGATTCATGGCATCCAAATTAAATATTGTTCGCCACGCAGCAAATAACGCTGTACGTGGCAGAAGAAACCAGGCTAAGGCTGCACACAGTAACGTGCTGGTGTCTAACGTTATTTGGCGCTCGGCTGCAACAAAGTCCAAGACGAACGTACTCTGTAATGTGTGACTCCATGAAAATGAGTATGAACACCAACAGAGCTGGGAGGGCGGCGCCAAAATACATCCAGGCTGGCAGTGCGTTGCCAGGCTCCCCGAATGGGTTGATGAACCAGCCTCGCTTGCTGGGGTCCGTCGGCGAGATCCCCTTGGGCACGTTGAGTTTCTGCAGATTTGCGACCAAGTCAGCGAGACATACGCACAAACGAAACCGACCTTCTAAACCAGTGGTTCTTAGCCGGGGACGACCCACTCATGGGGCGTCAATGAATTTCCGGCGGGCGCGAGCCCTCGCCCTACAACATGGAAAGTTTGATCAATAAATTTACCAGCAAATACATTTGTTTTTACCGCTTATTCAAAGTCAAGGGGGCTTGAAACAAAGGCCAATTACTTAAGGGAGGCGTGGTAGAGAAAAAGGTTAAGGACCACTGATCTAAACGACTGAACGTATGGCGTTACCATGACTACGCGACAAGAAACCAGGACCTTGCCACTATTCGCCAACTTACAAACAAGCTTGGAACGCGTTTTTCTCAAAATACCTTTACTCGGCAACGGGACGGACACCGGCTTACCTGCGTGTATGTGTCCTTGATGGCGATATCGACCATGAGCATCGCAAATATGGCGATCGGGACGCCGAAGTCGCCGATCGTGCGACGCACAGAGCTGCGGAAGAACTTGCTGTTCCTGCGCAAATCGCACGATCGCACTTTTTAACGATATGTTCAAATGGAGACGATATGTTTTCTTGAATATAGAAAGTTTTTTTAAGTTTTTGATTCTGTGCTGCATGAAATGCTTGAATAGATGTTTTAAATAAAATGTTTGAAACCCAGCATTAAGAAATTCACTGGAAAAGCGGCCTCAACCTGATACATAGACTTACAAGGCACAATCATTTAGAGTCGAAGTCGCTGGGCGAAGAAACAAAATTCCCATAAATTCGTCAAATTCTTCCTTATTGAATGAGCTTTTCATACTTCGCCACTTTTTAGCCATTAACACCTGGGCACTGAAATCACTGACGCAAAATGTGACTCGAACGAAGTAATGTTCACTTTACAATCGTTTGTTCGACATAAAAAATGCCGGGCAGTGCATTCTTATCGAATGCTTGCAGCAGCGGTTTCTCAAGCGATCGAAAGCTTGCGGCGCCCTCGTACAACATTTTTAATGAACAGAAATGTTTGCTTGTTTGTTTTGTCTTGCTGGGATCACGTGACACGGCACCCCTAGCTGAAGCCCTGATTGGCTTCGAAGTTCAACGGATTCTTTCCTGATAAGTTTGCAGAAGGATGACGTCGCAAGAACGAATGGGAAAGCAGTGAAGCGGAACTGTTTCGAGCGATCAATAGTGCGCGTTCGCACCGCGCGAACACATCGTGAACTCACTTGAACTGACGCAGGAGGTAGGCGATGATGAAAGTGCCGAACATGAGAAGGGTGGAGAGCAGGGCGGTATTCGGCTGGTTGAGTATTTCTGCAGCAAAGACAATGCAATCGAGCTGATGGACTCTAATTATTCGACAGACAGATTCGCGGCGAATGGCAATGGAAAACAAGCATGTTTTTTATGTTCTCGAAGTTCACGCGGCTCAACAATACATAAAATCACGTTTCCTCGTTTTCTCGACCGTCAATCAGAAGGCACTCGAACGCCCGATGTTACGCAAACAACGTTGCTGCATCAGTCAAGGTGCCCTTCAAGGTTTGGCAGACGCGGTAGCTTTACGCTGACGCAACAATAGGCTGTGCTGGCGCGAGACAGGAAGCGAACATCACGTGGCACACGAGCGCATTCTCGGTGTTAAAACACAGCGGCTTCCCTCTCTTACTGTTGGTATCCGGTTGACTTGCATTTGCCATGGACGCGTTGCTCACGACTTCTCCTGGGTATGTGCAGTTGTACGCGCTGAGCAAGGCGCTTTCATTGTACGGGTACACAGCCTTGAGCGGATGTTCTTTGTACGTCTGTAAGGAGGTAAGTTGCGGAACACGGTCACTATCAAACGTGGGTATTGGTTTAATGACACAATAACTCGGGAGCAACATGAGAGCTGTTTAAAATCTGCTGAAGCAACGGTATTCAGGTTGATTCGAATTGCACGAGAAGCCAGATGTACATCAGTCTAGTCCGGTAGTCCACTTATTTGTTCGCATTACCTGCTATTCGAAGTTTTGAGTCGACCTTAAAAGTTCTACGGATTTTTTTTAAAGCCAAGAATTTATGAGCTCGAGCAACTTGAAAGTCGCACATCTTCGACTAAAGAAACCACCATATACAGTTCCAAGCGCCTTTGACAAAAGTCGTAACGGTTTAAAAAAAATTAATTTGCTCGAAATGCTTCATTGAGGTTTGTCAGCCGCAATCAAAAACCGCTTTTTCATAAAAAAATGCGTGTAGTACCACAAATTGCATTCATTTGCCATTACTGTTAACCACTTGAGGCATTCAAAAATTTTCTCTTCGTGAGCACTGATCTCAACTGGCGAATAAAAAAATGAGCAAACGACAAGAGGAGAAAGGCAGAAACCTTGGAGTGGAGTGAAAGAATTGACGAAACAATTCCCTGAAACGCCGTATTGTTCAGGCGCGAGAAATCTTCCGCTACATTTAATTTAAATCTATTCTGGGACGGTTTTCGCGCGGCTGGAAACGCTGCGCCGCTCAGACCAACAGCTGCGCGGGCTTGGAGCAAAGCTGGGCGTCAACCCTTGCAAGGTAATAATTATCTGAACTGCGCAGCTTCGACCGAGGCAGGTTTGTCGCGTGAAAAGCACAGGATGTTTTGCTGCAGCAGCATGAAAACCTGACAATGCGGATCTCAGCACGAAATGCAGTAACGTCAAGCCATGCGCAACGCAGAAAAAGCGCGCGCGAACCTTGGCCAGCTTGTTGAAGGTTTCGAAGATGAAGATGGCGGATATCAGAGCGGAGAAGATCTCCTGCGTGAAGCGAGAAATGAACCGGACCAGGAACGAACCCTCGAACATCGCGACCACCAGGCAGATGATTCCGATCCAGATCCCGACCCAGACCCGGACCGCCATGAACGGTAGCGAGTTGGACATGCAAAACTGCAACGCAAAACTTCACGAAGCTGTCCGGCATGAGTGCAGTGAAAGCGGGAAAAAAATACTTTTTCATGTGGCTCTTTCTCGAAAGGTTGCTATGCAGGGCTTTCTAGGGTATTGCGCATGAACGCAAAGCGAATGTGGGCTGTGTCTCAACTGAAAACAAATGAGTCGTCTTGTTAATTGAAGAGGTTTTTGTTTTCTCAAACACCAACAACTCGGCAACTTCTGTGAAATAACAGGACAACGCCATATTTTGTTTCGCTTCTGATTACTGATCAATACAGAGACAAGACTTGTCCATGGTCTTCCCATCAAAAATCAAAAGAAAAAGTCTGTTCAAACAAAACATCTTTTAAAACAACAACGTTTTAGTGAACGTGGCAACAACGCGACACAGCCTTCGTACGCCAAGCCACCCAGATGGTCTTTATCACAGCGACAATAGGCGGGTGTTTGGTGTAATAAAATCAGCATGGCCCGTTATGACCATGTTGCTGTTGAAACCGAACATACAGTACAATAAATGACGTGCTTCCTAAACAAAGGCGTCAAACTTTAAAACGTTCGAACTGTACCTTCCCTGCAATTGACAGTGCGATGTACATAGAAGCACTTTAATTCCAGTCTGTTGCCAACCTAAGCGCAAAATGATTTTCGCAGTTCGCAATCCGGTCAGTCGTTCAAAGGCAACGCCCACTTTTAGTTTTACACAGAAGCGGAAACATGCTTGCCGCAAGTAGGGAAATATCGCTAGTACACAGCACAGTTTCCTCAATCTAGTGTTTCAATGGGTGGTCCTTTATTCAGTTAAAATATGTTTGAAGCATCGTCCAACTGGTTTTTAGTGCGGCAGCTGTTACTTCTCACATAAAGCGAATGCGTTGAACGTTTTGAAAATTACACCGCGCATGTTGGCTCGATATGCCCGGTGGTAATTTGCCAAAACAACACCGCTTTTTCACTTTATTTCTTGTTATTTAGGTAAGCTACAGACACTTATAAAAGAAAAATGATTCTTTTTATGTAAATCAACCCTGCAAGTTCGAAGATTAAACAATTCGCTAAGTAACCTTGGGCTGAACAAACTTGCGCTACCGCTTCCGGCTGATTAAAATTGAAGGCGAATGGAAAACCAATTTCCAACTCAAGACAACCTATGATTTGCGCAATTTCACTAACACAGAAGACAACGGTTGATGGGTGTTATTGCAAAATGTTTAGAAAACGAAAAAACACATAAATTTCTGCGGAAACTGGAGGAATTTTGTTTGTAATTGACTTAAAGACACGAAACACTATGATTTTTAACTCCAGTTCGCGGTCTGTTTGTAAGACAATCACCCTGGAGAGGGTCTACAACGGCATTTTAAAGAAAATGACACCAACATGTCACCGCTCGCCAAATACTTCACCGCAAAAAATTTTGCGGCAGACCAGCAAACACATTTTTGACAGTAACGGAAAAACAGCAGTCTTTAGAAAGAATGTAACAACGTACCTGTTTTTCAGTTAAATTTTAGCAACAAGCCAACCGGACTTTACGTAAAATCCTCGCGCTGAACGTTTGTCAGCTTTACAGCGTTTAAAACTTCTTTGCGACTACATGATGACGCAAACTGAACATAAAAATCAAGAAATGTTACGCTCGAACGCGCAACAGCAGCGGAAATGCAAGAAGCTCACATTGTACACGGCTTCCTCGAAAACAAGCACGGGACCAGTTGAGCCGACGATGAGCAGCGGTTGTCCGGAGAAGAGACCGAAGGAGCAGCCAGCGATGCAGCAGCCCAGGATCATCTCTGACACCCCCATCCATCCGTTGGTCTTCTCACCTGGACACCCAAGGGAGTCGACAAAATATGACTTTGAGGTCGATCACATTCAAACTGGTCTGGCAATCGGACCCGGGCAATTACCCCCAAATTTTCAAAAACATGTACAATAAGTTACAATCATTGCCCTCCCCCCGAAAATATTAGCTGGTTGCAGCCCTGACAACATTTGAAAACACAGGAATATGTAATACACACACAAGTCGAACCAGCTGCCTCGACATACTCAGCGAATTTCACCTACTTAGCCACACGCTGGTTATTACAGTTGACCTCTTGCAGCCTGACCAGACTCAACAATATTATTTTCAAGCACGAGGTTTTGAACATAGATCTTGTTAACCGTTTCTGGCTACTACGTGCAGTCGCTGTGGGTAGCAGTCCACAAAGACGCGTTTTTTACGAAGGGTATTTAAATTCGTAGGCAACAACGAAGTCTACCTTAATTAGCAGCTAATAAGTTATTCCCAAAAAACGTAATGCACAACTGCCGCTAACTCTGTTCCGTCCGACATTCTGCAGCAACAACTTGAAGGAATAACAATTTTATTGTCATTTTTAATGTAATGAAATAGCTTTGATTAAGTTCACATTAAAGTCTCGAACCAAGGTTGACTTCTATGGGACAAACGGACCATTGCTCACAGTCACGTCAGGAACAATTTCAAACCAATGCGGTTTGCTTAAGTTTGTCATCAACTACCTTTAAGTAAGCTTTAGCTCACCCAGTAAGCCGCCGAAAGTGATGGCCGGCGACAGAGCGGCGAAGTAGATGAAAATTATCGAAGCCAGGCACTGGAGGTTGAACGCGTCCGTGATGTCGCTCAAATATTTCGGGTATCTTCTCCTCACGTCCTTCACCAAACCACCGAAAAATCGCCCCGTACGCTTTAGCGGGTCGTCTTCAGGCGGCGGCGGAGTTTCGCCTGCGAAGCAAATACCACGCAAGGGTTGGAACGCATGCGACTGCATCAATTTTACGAAGATTTAACGATTTTACAGCTTTCGGCGCACAGAGAGCAGGGGCTATTTTGTGGACACGTCGGACATTGAACCACGCCACAGAAATCGAACACTCAACCAAACTCTTTGTATAGCTTCTTGTTTGTCAGTTATTTCGCTACTCAGAGTAAAGGAATAAAGTTTGGCGATAACTTTTTTGATGTGTGTTGTGTAAATCAAAGCTTTGTAGTTGGATGTCAGATACCCACAACAAGATACAGTACGGGACTAACTGCAAACACTGAAAAATGTTGGACTTAGTCCACTACTTTTATTTTTCTAACCCTAATCCGACACACTTACCTAAACACCTAAGCCCTAATCATCAGTTTTCTCAATGTATTTGATATGTAGAATATTACTCTGTGCCCCTGCATATGGCGTGAAGTCAGAAATTTCGCTTGACACCGGTATGCTCGGGCTCGCACACAGACAACAGCTGATCTTGTTGCGAAAATTTTACAGATGCTACACCCGGGAGGGGTGTAAAAATGACGTAACGCAAGCTTCGTCCCGGTTGCCACAAACCTTTTTCTTTCTTCTCTTGCAGCATCTTCTTTTCTCTCCTGCTGGCCAGGCTTTTCTGGTAGAGCGAGATGTTCTTGAGCAGGTCCGGGTTTTCGAGCTGACCGGGAGGCAGGACGATCGAGTCGTCGAGGAACTCGTTGATGGCGCGTAGGAGGTCGCTGCGATTCTCGGCGCCGTACGCCATCACATGGAACTCCTGAAACGTGGTCGGAGCTCGTTTCGACTTGCCCGGCAAGCTGTAGCAACACGAATCTTACGCCTTGCCGACCGCAAGCCTTTCACTGTCTACGGAGAATCAACGTCACAATGTTCAAAGTAACGTCACAATGTCCTTGCTCTGAACAGTTTTGCTGGGGCTCCGTATGGGAGATGCGAACACGTAACGGAAAGTAGGCCAAGTGCAACGACCAAGCAACAATAGAGATTCCCCGCTCGACCAGGCTAACTCCATTGTTGATTGTGCGCCACGAAATTCTTGAAGCACTTCCCGATTGCGCGCTCTGGGCGTGTGACGCAATGCGCCGTCACACAAGCAAGTCAGAATCGCACGGACTGCCGGTTTCACCACGTTCCTTCGCAACGCCGATTAAAAAAATTACAGCATTCGTACGTCAACAACTTGCGTCGCTCAACCGACGACAACAAGCAACTGGCCAACTTATGCGGACGAGCAATGTCTCAGGTACTACTGTAATTTGAGGACGAAACGGTGAGAAGCTTGCGCATAATCCGAAAAAAAACAGCCTGGTGAAAGCTGCGTTTCGGACGTTCATAACTTCTGACAGAATTAGACGTTTCAGAAACTGTTGCAATCATTCCCAGAATCGATTTACACTTAAGCAGCCGACCACTTGAAACCGAAAGCTATAGGCCCTAATCGACGCGATGAACGAAGCCTTTAAAAAGCACGACGTCGACACGCGCGAGATAAAATCGCTGTGAGAAAACGCACGCGAGCTGCCCGAGTCGCGAACAAATCCTACCTCATCAGCCATGAGGGTCGATATGGATCGGCCGATCTCGTGATAATCGAAATCCGGCTTGCTCGGACCCAGCAACACAAACACAAACCGGACCGGGATCGGGAGAGCGACAACGTTTTCCAGTTCAGTGCCGTGCGCGAGACGCACGAAAGCCATGGTCGGCTGATCCAAGTGCTCCATGCAACCTGAAACGGTGTGAACAAGCGATGATGCTCGGTGTCTGGCGCAACCGGTTTTGCAACAAAGCTTTTTCCTTGCAGTGGAATTGAAAACAAGTAACTGTTTCGTGAGCCCGGGGAAAGCTTTTGAGCTTGCCCGATTTCGTACCAGCGCTTCTTCTCTAATGATCGCAACAGGGACGATATATTATTGATGCGTTGACGAACGGCCAAATCGTTACGCCATCGCAATCCAAATGCGCCCAGGTAAAAAAAATGACTTGCAATAATACACCACGGTGTCACAAACAGCACTCACCCACTAAGACAGCAGTAGCTTCAGCTCCTTCAGGAATTTTCTTCATGATCTTCAATTCCTTACTGGACGGGGCTCCGGCAATGCGACCGGCACCTGTGTCAGAAGCTGTGGCCCCCTTCTGCAGAAAGAGCTTCTTTTAGGCAACTGCTCAGCCGCAATCACTGTGAACGTTTCGCGGCTCAAGTGCAGGAACTAACCAACGATCTCGCGGGTCCACGGGTTTCGCCAACGCGTTATCATTGTGTTTGGACAAGCGTTATCAATTCGGTTTCGCAGAATGCTAAAATATCCCCTAGTGCATCGCTGCAAACATGTTGCTACGCAACGAGGCCAAAGGAAAAAACATCACACGTAGCTTGCCTGTTTCTTTCCCGGCCTTGCACGTCGTTTAACACCTTGTCGTTAAAAGCACAAAGTGCAAAGTCGACTGAGGATGGCAAGCAGTTTCTAGACTAGGGGTGTCCAAACTTTTTTCAAAGGGGGACAAGTTTGATTATATGATGGCGTCCGCGGGTCAGCAGTCCCTTCCGATATTTTTTACTGTTAAGGTGCAGTTTAGCGGAGTCCACGCATCTTGCATAGGTTTTGAGGCAGAATCAGTCTTCTGCGACGGCTTGCACGCTCATACTCACTCTCAGCACATCAAAACACAACGGGAAACATCTTTAGTAGCGAGAAACCGTTGTTGTTCCAACACAGAAGCGTAATCAAGGCTTTGGCAGCCCGTATACAACACAAGCTAAACCAAAGCCGCCGCGGGCCACGGAAAATGTGCCTGCAGGCCGCACTTCGGACAACCCCCTTCTAGACGATGCAAAACGGAAGCAAGCGCGTCATCAGACCGGCGCTGACTTTTTTATTTACCTCCTTCATGAAAAGGTATTGCGCCGCTGAAATTTACATTCCAAACGAACAAGATCACCACAAAAGTTTACGAGAAGACAATAGGACAAACTTCCAAGAAGCCTTTCTTTCTATTTACAAGGCGGTGTGACGCACAAACCTCCACGTCAGTCGTCGACATCAGCGGCTGCGTCACTTCAAGGTTGGTCGATGAAGGACTTCCGGTCACGTTCAAGCGTGACGCGTAGCTCGGGTTGAAGAAGCTGGAAAAGCTGGCCTGGGACAAGTTGTACCGAAATCCGGCCTGGGGCGCAACGTGCCTGGTCAGATACAAACAGATCTCAGGCAACGGAAAACGATCGGCGATTATTATTCGCGCACGCAACACCGCGTTGCGAGAACTCATAGTCTGATTTTTTTAATTTTATTTTTTCAGTTTCGCGGTCACAGTGTGCAAGAATAAGTACTTTTCGGTTCGAACAGAGACATTTCGTGAGATCAGAAAATATCTTTTCGTCAGTTGAGTGGTTCACTGGTCACTGACCGGCTGCAGAAACTAAGCAACACTACCGCTTCAAGTTCCACAATTAACAGCACACGGCTTTTCGTTATGGGTGTTCAGTTTGCATAACCGGTGTGAAAATCGAAGTTTGCATATTCAGTTTGCATATGCCTTGGTGTGAAAATCGAAGCGCAAGCCGCATGTGGACATACGAAGACAGGTGGACACGATGACATTCCGTGCAACATGTTTTTGTGCAAGCTGGCTGACTGGCTGAGCAAACAGATAACCTTTTGACTGCCACCGCAGTAGAACCCGATCTTCAGTATCCACCACGTATAGCTTGGAACACACGAATGTCTCAAATGTACTTCGCAGTGAAGTGCTACTCAACCTCTTAAGTGGCGTAAGCAGATGCTGTTACCTGTCATGTCGCGCGCAGTGCCCGCCTGAAGCATGATTGAGTAGAAAACTATATCTACTTACGCAGCAGACATTCTGCAGTTGAAAAATCAATTCTACCTCGAGTCTTTATTTGGAAATACCCACACACTGCAGGAGTAGGACAAAGCCTGCCAAAAATCTGAGACAGGCAAACCGGTCATGCACTCTTGCTCATCAGGCAAGTCCACTAGCACATGTGTCAGAGGTTGAGTAGCTCTGCTTTAAAATTTTAGGATAGTTATGCGATCACCAGTGAAAGTGAGATAAAGAGATGGCCGATGAATCTCGGTCAACACGGTATGAGAGATCTGGCAATGAATGAAATTAGCTTCTACATCCACACGAACTGTTAAATCACAAGGACCATTGTGACCGAACAATCATACTGATGCTTTGCAAAAGATTCACAGCTACCATGACAAATCGTGATGAAGACAACGAATGCGCAGTAACATATTTTGCACATATGCTTTATCAACCAAACTTTTCAGCATAAGCAGCTTAATAAAAAAGCTTTGAATTTAAAATCAAAAGAAAGAGCCATTGATGAACAGAAACAAAGTAATTTGAAAATGATGAGCCTTTGTCCGATGTTGCGCCAACTTATTTGGAAGTGAAAGAGCTCAAGCACACAAGCAAACCTCCGTTGCCTGCGCCGTCACCACAGAGTGACAAAACTTCCACTGTAAATTGCCAACCTTACTCAGTCACTGTGTATGAAATGAATTTTCGCTTTTAACATTTTCTACGAAGCTGTTTCATTCGCGCAAAGCATTTAAAATGGCGCCGTCGCTTAGAAACCATACCGAGCCATTTCTTGGCACTGTAGGTACCTTGGTAACTTGTTCCCCACCTCGATGAAAAAAGTCTGATTTGGAGGTGAAACGAATTTTTTTCGAAATAAGTTGTTAGCACCACCAATAAAAAAGTTAATTGTTACTTCGCGACATTGACTATGTACGTCGCAATTTCAAATAGGTCTGCGGTTGAAAAATGCCTTCGAAGTGAACTTAGCAAAAAGGATCAGGGCAAGTCTTGCAGGTTTTAATTATTTAATGTCAGCGTTTAGTAGAATATTATCACTGTTAATTTAAAACATGCGTGTAAATGACGTAATGAATTCGGTCTCTTTGACTTTGCTCAGCTCATGTAAAAAAAACTCTTTTGTACATGGTCTGGACAAAGTAGCACACAAGGCGCAAGTGAGCTCTTCCGAAAAGAAAAAGAAACTCAAAAACATAACGAAGCTAATCTCGGAGCAGTCGCTGATGCCACCAAAGCAGCGAATGCGAGGCAACGAAATCGAAGCGTGGTATGCAGCAAATATAACGAGAAGCATGCGTGTAAAACAAAGTTCAGGCAAGACCTTCCTACCTCGGTGTGCTGCCGGTGGTTCCATAGTGGCTGGAGGCCAAAAGACGATTGCAGTCAGACAAGCACGGTCAAAGCAAATACACAGCGGCGAAGGCGTTAAACAGGCGCGGAAAGTTACGGTTTGCAGTTTGTTAAAAGTCCAGCACCCAAAGAAAACAGCATCGCGTTAGTCGAGTCAGTGATTGTTACTAGAAGCTAAAAAGGCTCGCTTTTAAGCTTCCAGCAGTTTTGATTTTATCCGTAAAGATTGGACGGCATTTAACAACCTGAACTACAATGCTTCCAAAACCTCAAGAGGTATTTATGAAGTACAAAATAAAAGAGCAAATGCATCTACACAAAGAGTTTCTCGACCAAATACGAAACATGTCTTTGCAAGGTCTAGAATTTTATCTCACTTGTGCTTGGACAACAAAACTTTGAGGACGTTGCCCTGGTCCTCAGCTTTAATCTGTCCCGTGATCACCATCTCCTCCACCACAGCGTTAGCGACTTCGTTCAGGTTCTGCCGATCGATGTCGAGCATGACAGCGCCTGAAAAAAAAATGTGAAGGTGACGACTGTGCTTGGCAAGTTTATGTTCAGGGTACAGAAACTAAACTGGCAGAAGGCGAAGTCGAATTGTTTCTTGCAAAATGCGAGGGTCGACATACGGACTTGCCATGAGCCTGCACCGCAACGTCACAAAAAAAACTTCGCCGAAAATAGAAATGAGACTGTACGGCATCTCGTTGACACAGACCGCTGAGAATGTTGTGCACGGGCTCTCCGTATGTTTCTGGCGTTTGTTTGTTCGCACGCTGCAGGATAGTTTGACAAGCTCATGATGTTTTGATCGGAAGCGTCATTGTGACATTGAAAGCACCTGACCGCCATCCATCCCGTCAGCAACTGAAGCACTGCTACGTCTTGAAAGCCCAGCACAACTGGAGTTTACAATATGAAGCATTTTTTTCAAGTCATTTGTTAGTTGTTTTTTTTTACCAAAATGTCCACATTGCAAATTCTGCAATAGTGGAGCTGAAGGCCATAACTCGAAATTATATAAAGGATTTTGAAAAGTCGACAGACCGGCAAATGAAGCATTCGCTCGTTCAAAACCTGAAAACTTGCTCCTTTTTCTTGATCCCAGCTGTCAAACCACGATATCTGATTCGGACAATCCGTGTTGCACTGACCCTAGCCAAATCATGGCTGCGAATTGTGGCTGTATATAATCCCAATACACTGCTTCACCCTATTAATCCTATTTCGTGTAAATGCGACAACGTGCAAAACGGTATTGCAAACATTAAATATGGCCGACTACAGTCCGAGCAGAACACAAAAAATGTTCGAATCATGCGCCGGTTGTCCCTAAAGAACAACAAAATCTGTTGCATTGGGGAGTGATATTCGTGTCGAGTACTTCGTGCCATGTGCACGAGTCCACCGCGACTGTGGGTACAAACCTTTGATTCGCACCACAAAAAAGAAGACGTCTTTTGTTATTTCCTGCTTATAAACCATCGCGCTAGCAAACTAATTCGCGGGAATAGCCACTTGCGTTAGTTGTGAGGCTTGATGGAGGTTGCAGGATCGACCGGGAACAGTATATAAAGGTTTTTATGAGCGTTCCAAGCCCGTGCCGACCTTTAGCTTGACCTACAAACACCCGCAATAGCTGCGCAGCCGATTTCACTCAAACAGCAACATTGTTGTACCGAGTGAAGAGCTTTCAAGGGAGTGTTTGCAAGCTGCCTTATCGTTTCTCCACCCGGCCGCTTTGCCACCACTGCACTTCAAGTACACATTTGTCACGATGTTGTTTACCACGTGATTGACAAGCCCTGCCAGCGCATCGCGAAACCAGACGCCCCGCGGGGACATCGGCGCCTTCAACGCTATCTCGCCAGGATTCGAGACGGCCTGCTGCAACATCACATCTTCGCGGCCTTGGAGGGGAGCGAACTTTCACAGCTGAAGCGGGAGCAGCTTAAAGTAGAACGTTTCGTCAGCGCAAAGCGTGTTAAACACTGACCTTTCTCAATTGTTTTACGCAGCTCCAACAAGCTGTGGAAAGACAGCGAAGCGACGCGGGGCTTTCCCCACACCTGCGACTCTTCAACGTCCTCCTCAAACTTGATCCATCGGGCAGTCTCCTTCCATTCGCCGCTCACCAGCTCATCAAGCTCAACAAAAACCTGTCACGAGCATGTGTAATATCAAGAAAAAGCGTTCGTAAAAGAGAGTTTTGTAGCACCGTCTCGGTAATGAACAACTAGTTTCGGCCCAGTTCGCTTCAGTTGGTTGTTACTGTATAGCAACGAAAGGTCGCATGGATATGGCGGTGAGAGCAGACAAAACTGTCGAACCACCCAAGTGCAAATTTTAATATGGCGTAGCATAAAATAAAACATTGTGTACTTTGATGAAGCCGGTATGAACAAACCTACGCGCCAAGCTGCAAGTAAAACTTGATTCTTGCGGCGACAACGCAATTCAGCTGCGTCCGAAACTCGGCCCAGTCGCGTGTCCAAGAGATTACAAACAGCAGACGAAAAGGTCACTTTTGAACAATCCGCAGTGGCATTTCCTTGTTCAAACCTTCACAGCATTCCAGCAATGCCGATGCACGACAAGCGTCGATAGCAACGCACCTCGTGAGGCTTGCGGTCGGGTCGCTCCGCCATCTCCGTGCGGACCTTTCGTTTCTTGACAGGACGATGGAGCAGGTGCTTGCGAATGCCGGACCGGTCTTCGAATCGATGACCTTGTGAAACGATAACACGGCGCGTGAGGAAGTGCAATAAGCACGAGGCAGTTCGCGCGGGCACGAAACCCCCGCGGTCACTTCAATAAAGTATCTGCGGTTGATCGCGCTTTGGTCGCCGGCGCCAGCGCTTTCGTCACTGTGGAACAACCATGGAGCTGAGGCGCTGCATCAAAACGCCGACGTAACAAACAAGCATCGCGAGAATTGCGCGCTACGCCGAAGAACGGTTGTTGTGCGGCACGTCACGTCCACACTGGCACGTAAGCGCTTGGCGCTCACTGCCAAGAGTTCGCAGTTAGCGGGAAAACCGAACATGGAAGAGCGCATTAAAGCGTCCAAGTTGTTCAGGTGACCGTACGCGCGATTTTACGCTCAGGCCGCGAATTCCACGCCAGCTCAAGACTTACTTTGCATTTCGCTCCGGTCTCGCCCGAGCACGCCTTCGTCGTCGCTTCCAATGACAATCTCGGGAATCTCGTAGCTGTCGACTTCCTGGTAAAAGACCGGCGAACAACGCTTAGGTGTTTTTTATTTGATCGATACCAACATCAGCGCAACAAAAGCCGGAAATGTTTTCGCCTTAGCATTTCGCTGACTGTGAGAGCTGCTGAGTTAAGTATATCGATTCGTGTCTGTGTACTGGCCCATGTCGAACGAGAATCCTTAGCGAGTGAAACACTTGCACGTCATGCAATGCTTCGAAGTGATACCGGGTCAAAAGGAAAATCATGTTCGAGCAGAGAGCATGCTACGATGTTAGGGTGAAACGGCTTCGCTTTCAGCGCAGCAAATATTTCCAGCGAACGCATTTAAACTTTGCCAAGCAATTTTTTTTATTCTTCGCATTGCTTTTTTGTAAATCACGTCTGGAAACCACAAGGGCGAATCAAATCGTCTGTCATTCTCCCTTTCCGAAGTTGCATGGAAGTAACGTGAAGTGCGCTTTGAGCAAGCGATGTTGTGAACAGATCAGCAGTATTTCGGCCAAGTCTTATTTGGTACATGCGGGCAAAACAACGCATCACATCAACCTGACAGATAAAGCATACGTCAAACGTGAAGGACCAGAATCGTAACACCATGACGTCTGCTTAACTTCGACCAAGTTTCTCTTGAGGAAATTGCGCTTAACTCGAGATAATCGCTGCACGCAAGCATTTCCAAACGTGGTTTCGCATACGGGAGGAGGAGCAGGTATAAAAATCACCCCCAGAATAAAATCCCAAAAACAAAAGCAAGTTTCTTGTTTAGCACCTTGCGCTGGTCGCCCATCAGTCGCCGTTCACTGGCGTCATCATGCTTGTGACGTCGCTTATGGTGGTGACGATGATGCTTCTTGCGACTCGACGATTTTCTTGGTTTCGCGTCGGAGCCCTTTTCAGTTTCGCTGCAAGGGACAAAGAACGACTTTGAACGATTCGGAATATTCCGACATAATGTCTAAGCTAGATGAGTACTGATTTCGAAATGTCTATTTATTAATAGCTGCAGTTGGTCAGAAACTACAGCCTACTTCTACTATCTCAATACAGGTGTATATTAAAGCCTCAATTCGCCAAACTGCAAAAATAGGTCCGACTTGTTATTCAATTCCAGACTTATTTTCTTAAATTGATTTCGACTGTAACTTGACAACAATTCGACCCGCGGCGCAACTAACAGAGAAAACGACTTCAATCAGTTCGCAAACCAGTGTTGCAAATCCGTTCTTCACAGAAGCCCTTTCTGACTTGGATCTGAACTTCTGTTCGCGGATAAAAGCCAAACACAATAATGTAATAAAGAGAAGATAAACACTGATAACGACTTTATCCCACGTTGATCGGGGCTCTGTGTCAGAGTGTATGCAGCTCGAAAACTGTCTAAATATTTGTCGTCAAACTTGGGAACTAATGCGCGCTATTTTTAGAAAAGATTGCAGCACGGTCTGGAGTGCAGAGCAAACACTGTCGATGGGTTAAAGTGAAGGGGAGTTCGAAGCGTAGTGGGCAAACATACAATCTAGATCGCTGCATGAGTACGATAAGAATGTCCGCTGTCTGTTGCGGGCTTTTTTGGACAACGTATGCAAGCACTGAACCCGATGTGTTGCACTTGGTTGTGGTGCGATAAAACAGTCGCTGTCTGATTACTCTCAGTAAAGCATCTTGGTCGCTAGTCCGTCAAATTTCCGTTGCAGCCCAGCTTGAAAGAAGTACTGGCGGAAACCAGTTATATTCTGCACGTTAAATGCAAAACGATTCTTCCGTAACTACGTCATGGTTGGAATCAGAGGCGTATGCAGAAAATTTCCGAGGGGGGGCTAAAGCATAGGCGTAGCCAGGGGCCAAAGAGGCCACGCCCCCCCAAATTTTTAGAAAATTCAGTGATTTCGTGCTTTGAGAGGCGTTTTTCTAAACAAAATTGTGTTATTCGCCTAAAATTTAACATTTTGGTATACACTGCCGAATACTGACAGTGTGCACTGCCGAATACTGTACATACATTTTTTTAATTTTTAGGGTCTGAGGGGCGTCCATGGCACGGTGGCTCCCCTTCCGTATGCTAGTGGTTGGAATGAGCCGACAGCACCTGTGGTTAAATCAGGCGCAATGCTTGTACGGTTGTCCAAAAAGCCTGCAGACATACACCAATCCGCCCGAGCATTAAATCAAACTCGGAAGCGACAACTTATTCTCACTGCCAATAAAAACGTATCTATTACATATGTTATTAGATGGCGTAATGATCATCTTTTCTCGCCATTGGAAAAGCAGCAAACTTTCGGACTAAAGGTACTGGATCAATACGCCAGTGACGTTCTTTAAAATTTCTTGTTCACTGTGAACCGTTCTGCTCTTAGGCAAACAAGGCGATTTTTTGACAGATGTATCATTTTAAAAATGTGTTAGGCAAAACCACTCACTGCCTCTCCGGCTAACCTTTATTATTTTTCAAAGTAATGTTAAGAAAAGACCAGTTGTATTAAATTCTTAGAACTTCAGGCAGCGTAGGTGCAAATATGCGTAACTCTGTGCAGCTGTACCGGCGTTCTGCATCACATTACAGTAGATATTTGAATTCCATGACCATTTACTCAAAAATAGGCGCATTAAAATTTTAGAAAACACCCGGCAGCAGTCATTTTGGCATGAACTGTTTTTGCTTAGGCACAAGGTTGCAGCCAGCTGCACAAAGCACGTTCACCTGTTGACACTTGATGGGTTTGCCGCAATGACGCGCTCCAAAAAAGGATATAGCATAAAGATAGCTTTTTCAGTGAAGGATGAGCTTTTGTTTACCGAACCTGCTACTTAATTGCAATACGCTGAAAACCTTTTACGAAGTGTAGGAAAGGCGGTATAGAAGTTATCCGACCTCTAAGCAAAAACGTCATCTGCTTGCCCGATCACTGACTGTGCAAAGCCCCTGGCCAGTTGCAACATCGACGTATTACCGCCATTTTTAGCGGTTTCAATCAGACTTCACATACAGCGGCGTTTTGCGCTCAGCGCCATCTTGCCAACGACGCGGTGGTGCAAACATTTTCTGCTGAGGCCGTAAAGCGTCAATCACGAAACAATGCAAGCGCTCTGCTTGAAAAGAACTGCACAAACGGTGTTTACTCACTTGGTAAGGTCGTCCTTGGTCTCGAGTTCCGACATCGAGCACGTGCTGGAGCATTCGGATGTGCTGCGTAGCGACGTGAAGCTGCTTGGCTGGTTGGGCTTCTTGAAGCCTTCGTCTGTGACGGAAAAAAGCTGGTTGTTTATAACACAGACTTTAATGCTACGAACAGCTACTGCAGCACGGTTCACACAATCTGACTGGTTGAAAACTATTTCGACGAAAACGTATATTCGAAAGTAACTCACAAAACGATGCTGGGGCAGTAGCAGCGTTACGCCGGTTAGCAGGGAACTAGCGACGCATAAAGACAACGAACGGAACAGGTGCGCATATCTCGGCTGCGCCATGCAGTTGCCACAAGCAGGATGATGGAAAGCGTTACCTTTTATTTCATTGCTGACCATAGAGTCAAACTTCGTTGGCACTTCGGCACCCAGAGTGAATGTTACCTGAAAAGTAAAATAGCAAATCATGGCCGCAGGCTTGAGCGTTAAGAGATGACAGTATTCGCTCGCGTAACATGCTTTGCTGTGGCGATGCTGTCGTCTTTGCACAGCGAAGCATTTTCACACAAAACAATAACTTGAACGTGGAACGGATATCGCGGCAGGAAACATGGGAAAACGGGGACCTAGACAGGGGGAAAAGCTTGAAAGACTGTCATGGCCAATGAAGTGGAAACTGGAAATATGCCACTCACTTTTATCAGGGTAAGGAATGACGTTCTGCTCGGTCCCCGTTCACGGCCTGGTGGATGCCGATAATTGTCGCACGCAAACATGCAGCAATGCGGACAGTCAGCAGGTTTTTCTAAATTTGTTGAACATTTTTTCACCAACAGCTAAGAGCTCAACCAAAAACTTCAGCAACGCATCAAGGTTCTAAACTGAGTCATCGCTGCTGGTTGGGACGCAGCAACTGTGGGTTTTGGTAAACAGTGCGATTCGCGGATGAGTCCATTGAACTTACAACTTATTCTCAACGGTTACTAAGAGCCACGCGTTGGTGCAACCGCGGCAAGTCACTTGAACGTGATATGATGCCGGTGTGGTTGGGTCACGTGACTCATGCAGCGCATGCTCAGGGAACGTCACCGTCGAACAATGGCGTTCGTTACACTGAAAGTCGTCAGCGTGAAATGACTGCCATGTGACGCCTGTATCTGCGAAGCAACGGAGGGAAAATGCCAAGTAGGGGACAAAAAAACTGTGCGAGAAAAGGCGCGTGTTTGCCAGTTGTTTGCGTGGAAGCCGTGACATTTCGCAACAGCAGAAAGAAGGCATTATGAAAATCGCTCTTGTGGTTTGTCGCGGGGAGTTTGTTCGCTGCCGCAGAACGTCGCGAGTCCACACTGATCGGGGGCGCGGCAAGGGAGCAAGCACGAACAAGGACAAGGGCTGCTTCGAGCCAACAACGTACCGCCTCGGCGCTCAGGTCGGCCGACACCTTGCCTTCCAACAGAGCGTTTCCGTTCTTGTTTAAATTCACGTTCTCGCTTCCTCCGCCGGCGGTTGACTACAAACGAAAAACAGCACCGACTACCGCCACCGCCACCAGATCAACTGTTGTCAAGACCAAAACAACTCAGTGTTTTTTTTGCTGAAACTTTCACTGCAGCCACGCGATGACAGCGACTGGCGCAGCGGCGCGCGTGAACAGAACGCGTGCCTTGAAATAATTTATGACTTTCCGACATTGGAGGCAGCTACTTTCAATCCGTTTTTGCTGTTCGTGCCAGCAGGGATGATTTTTCACTTGTTTTGTCGCTGCGGTCACGTGACCACGAGGTCGTGCCCGCGCGCACTCGCGGCACCAGCGCACTTTATCAGAGGGGTAACACAGCGTTCACGCAGAGAAATCAATCACGTAGATTGCAGCAGCAAATGTGAGCACTTGCCGCGACGGTTGCAGTTAACAGGATAGATTCCGTACGCTACCGGTATAAGTAGAACAGGGTTCCCACACATTTTTCAACAACCGTTTTCCATACTTTTCCAATACCTTTTCAATACCGAATGAAAAAACTTTAATACCATCAGTTATCTTCATTTTTCCGTAAATTTATTCGTGTGACACATTGCAAAAAATATCTGCAAAACTGTCATCACCGGTGAAGAACAAAATTTGAATAAACAAAAGGTTTTTCTTCAATACTTATGTATAGTTTGTTGGCCAAATTCAATTCTCTTTTAAGGTCTTGAAAGCCGATGTCACAATTCAATACTTTTTCAATTCTTTCATCACCGCGTGGGAATCCTGGCAGAAGAAATACGTAACACGGTGCACAAGGCGTTATCCAGACGATAAGACAGTTTGCGGTAAAATGAAGATGAGTTGAATCGTCACTCTGCAATAAAGATTCTCTCCACGCGTGTGCGTACAGGTTCACAGCTTCCGGAAGTGCAAGAAAGCTTTGAAATCACCTTCTCGTTGCTTTGTTCTTCGTCGGCGTCATCCGGAGGCCGAGAATCGTCGCCACTCTGCGCAGATCCGCCTCCGAAGTCGTCATCTCCGCCTTTGCTGTGGTTGTAAAAAAAGCGACGGAATTTTAGGTTGGACTCGCTCCTGGAAAAAGCGCCATTAGGGAAAGAACATTGACACTATTAATTGTGCCGGCCGCAAAAAAATTTGAGCCACAAGAAACACATCCGTAATGATTAGGACGAACTGAAAATTCCATTCGTTTTGCAAACTCAATTTATTCAGAAGATGCCACGAACAGCAGACCGTATATAAATCAACACGATTCAAAAACAACCAGCCGAAAATATCTAGCTTGGCCCGCAATTTTGACAAATCTTAATTCCCAAAGCTAAGCCAGCTAGTTAGTTAGTACAACCGTACAAGGGCAATACAACGGTAGAGTCGCTCTTCCGCGAAAATAGCAACTACTGCGAACTCCTGCGCTCAGAACGAGGTAAAACTAGACAAACTACACAATAAAAAGTTTAAGCCGAATTACTCCGCGTGGACAATTTTCGCCAGACGTTTTACCCCCATTCAAACGTATCGCATTCTTTGCATCCATGGTTGCCAAGCATCATTGCACGCAACGGTGGGCACAAAAATGTTGAAATCCATTAATTCATTGCCTTTGAACGCCGCTATTCAGTGAAGTATCGCTGCGCTATCTACAGTTGCAAAAACCCGCGACGAACCAGAAATGGGGAGAAAAAAATGCAATTTCACCCAACGGTGTCGTCGTCGTCCTGTTCTTCCCCACTTTCCTCTTCTTCGCTCTCTTCTTCCTCGTCCTCTTCGGGAATGCTCTGGGTCTGATTCCTCATGCTCTCAGTAAGCAGCTTTCGTTTGCTCTGCAATAAACGAAGATTACAAAGCGTACAACGCCAAGCGGGCGGCATGACAGCCAAGCAAATTTTTAAAAATTCAAATAAATAACGAAACAGGCTTCCATGCATTAAGAAGTTCCCAGCTTTCGAAAAGTTAGGGATCTCGTAGGTTTCAACCGGACTCATCGGTTGCCATGCAACGCAAACATACAGGCAGTGCTTAACAAGTTGAACAAACCGCGCTGGACACGCGGTATCATCACAAATGTTCACCTTCCTCTTTTTCTTTCCGCCTTTCTTTCGTTGGCGTTTTTCAATGTGCTTTTCGTCTTTGCTCCCTTGTTTAGAGACAGGGCCGTGAGATCCAGAACCCGAAGATGAGGACGAACGGTGGCGGCGGCGCTTAGTGCTATACGCGGAAAGAACAGGCTTTGGGGGCAGAACACATTGACGCGACACTGAACACTTACACACACATACCTACCCGAAACAAGCTGATATTTAGCTTCAGCGACCACTTATTTACAACCGCACTGATATAAATTTAAGCTGAAAACAATTGCTGGCGGATTCAGTAACCGCCAAGTAAAATGCCTGACACGATGTGGATTTATTCGTGAACAGTTTTTACCAGATCGCGCAAAATGTCACGAGGCCGCAGCACCATTTGCAACGACCTATTTACTGTCAGTAAAAAGGCTCCCACCACCTGGTCGCGGTAGGTGAAGTCAGGTACACCCTACCGGCGAATACCCCGCTGCTGTGTCGAAGCACCTGTGCTGAGCTGCAGTCAGATTTAGAACAGCAAACGCGAGTTGCAAGCTGTACTAGAAAGCGTACGTATTCACACTCGGACTGTAAATTAAAATATGTTCAGCTGCGCGTGCTTCGGATCGATCTGCCCATTTACCAAACAAGTGAAGAGAAACCCGAGGTTAATCTGAGCTGCAATGCGCATTCAATTTGCATTTTGCGCTAGGATACCCGCTACATCTTTTAACAAAATTCTTTTATACAAATATTGCATTTATAGATACTAATACACGAAAGATTTTTAGTGAACGTGCATGCTTTTTGCTATCAAACCACCTCGAAAGAAATCTTAGATTGAATGACATAGCAGTGGCATACCGCCGGAAACGTGGAAATACTTCGGTTACACAGAGAAAGCTGCATACGAAATTGCATCGAAAGCCGTACGATATAACAAACAACAGTTTTTCATATTCTGAGATTGGGATGCAGTGCACGCATTTTTAACACATGGGCGTTGTCACATCCGTATTGCTTTTCTATATTTGTGGAAAAAAGGCACCAACCGGATAGTTTTTATTTCATTATTTCATCTATTTTCTGTCTGTGTTTTGCCGACTTTCGAAGTCCCGGATACACTTATATCTTGCAGTTTGTGCGACAGTTACATTCTGCTGAATAAATAAAAACGTACAAAGCAACTGCACGACGCAATCATCTGCCAAGCTTGGATAGAAGTGCGCTTCCAAAAACGTATTTCAAGTTCGTGTAATATGCAAAGCCCAAGGTATCGGGCAGGAGGGGAATGCAAAATTCAGCGGCAAAGAAATAATTTACACACCACAACCATTTGCTGTTGGAAACAAAACTGCGCCGACGATGTAATTAAAATCGCCTTTGCAATATATTATGTTGACTGCCAAGTAGGATTCTCTTAGTGGCTATATGCAAAAGGCAACGCTGTCTAAACCCATACGAGGAAACCAGCATCACAAGGTTGACATACTTCTTTCAAAAAGCAAACCAACAAATGAACAAAAAAACGTTGTACCTGTCTTTGTCCGAAAAAAGGTTCCGAGCTGATTGAATAGTTTTGAGCTCTTGCGACGAGAGGTGGGTAGTCATGGTTTGAGCCATGTGCACCTGGCTTCGTCTATGAGCTGAAAATGACGATATTTACTTAAAATGGTAGAGCAAGCAAAGATACTGCGGGTCTAGAAAAAGGTTGTTTTTTTAGCGGCCTTTCAAGCAACAGGCGCGTCTTCAGATGAAAACAGGAGCACACAGATTGGCAACAACTCTGCACTGAAAGGTTCGCTCATACATTTCTTCAACTTCGCGCTGTGCAGTTTTACGACGTAGTAGTTTATTGGCGGTAAGGGGGTAACATGTTTACGTTACCAAAATAAACAGCTTGTCAGGAGACCGAAAAAACAGAACGGTTATCATGCCAGATGTCCCGCGAAAAGCTAACAGTAGAACACATTACAGTGAATGAAAGGCCACGAAGGCCTCAACATGCGAAGACCTGCAAACTATTGGCGGTACTGTCAGAAAACTGCCGCATTAAGCCAACGTTCACTCCGAGGAAACACCTCTAATGACAGGACATATTGATGTATACGCGTACAAAAAGGTGGGAAACGGTTTTCACCGACTTCCGCAAACGAGACGAAAGTGAACCTGGGCTGTTAGGACGACGAAAAAGGAAAATCCATCCCAGACTTATAGGGGGAGATAGTTGTACAACTTCAACTTCACGGGCGCATTACGGGGAAACCCCTATGTATGAAAAAATTAAATCGCGTGTTTTATTGAAATCGCAATAATCTCTTTTCAATTTAAGAAATAGTGACGCAAATAATCACTGATTTAAATGAAATCATATTGGTCGTTTCGGGAAAAAAAATGTCCTTTGAAACGACCAAAAGAACTTCATTCAAAGCGTTGGTTGTTTCTCAACGACTTGCAAGACTTCCAAATGTTTGTTCAGGAAATCTCGTAGGTTTCCGTAAGTCACGCAACTTAAAGTAAAAACGCACAACGATCAGCGCATTTTCGTGAGTCAGCTTGCATTTTTCATTCTTGCCTAAAAACATCGACGTCGCATGTGGCGCAATCACAGTCACAGCACCTGCAGCTGACAGGCGCGCAGGGTATTTCCGGTTTAATTCTAAACGCAAGCCGGAGAAAGCACTTGCGACACAATCTTCGGCAACTGCTCGGGCACGGCAATCTCGCAACGTTTCACGCAGCAGCTCAACGCTAAGCCCGCCACACGACGCCGGTCGATAACAAAGAACATTGTGAACTAACAAGGACAAGGTTACGTCTGACCAACATGAACAATTGTGACGAAGTCCTGGTACCATTTCTCATTTCCGCCTGCCTGAAGTAAAAACCTAAACCAACGCATTTTTACCGATATTACCGGTACGCTACTAACACTTAATAAAGTACAAGAGAACTGCATTTACACGAAAAGTCTCCTTCGCTGTATTTGCTGGCCGGGTAGTTTTCCGCTTCGCCGGTAGAACCAAGATCGGAAAAGTCCATCTTTAGGTGGTATGGCTCTAACAAATACGAAGCAGATTACACCTTCATGTAAGCAAAATGTTTGTCTCAAACGGATGACAACTTTTTAAAGACAGGAGCAAAATCATACGCAGAGGAGCTGGCTTGAAGTTTACAGGACGCGCTGTTTCACGCAGCAAATACTATATTTGGTTATGACAGGAGGAAACAAACGACGGAGCGCTGCGTGGCGGTAGGTCGAATAAACAAGTACCTTCTCGCTCTGAGTACACCCGCAGCGTAAGTTTAGCAGATTAACAGGACGTCAACAGTAAACTACGCTCGTGGTGAAAGAGGAGCGCAGTGAGCAAATCTGTTCACAAGTAAGACGTCATCCAGACGTTAACGGGTTTGACATTATTGGCACGAATACTAAACTGTTTCATGCAGGTTAAGATCAAAGCGTTGGACACCGAAAAGCACTTCACGAGGTTGTCTCGTCGAATACCCCTTAAACGGAGCGTGTGTTTTTGGCGCAAACGGGAGCTTGACCAAGTTTTGTTGCAGACATTTCGAGGCGCCGTTTTAATCTATGCTGTTTGTAAGTACTGTTACGCGTTTCGTTGAGCAACATGCGCAACGCAAGTACTACCAAGAATCATGGAGATCTACCCACCAAGTGTTTTCGCATGTTTTTCGACATTAACTTGTCAAACATATGACCCGCAACGTGTTCGAAGCGAGCAAGAATTAAAATCACGTTATTGCCCATTGCACTTAAACATACCGTCTTCAAAAACTTTTTCCATTTCTTCATTAAGGGTTGTGTCAGAGTGGAGTTGGGGGTTGTACGCACCACTAGTCATCACGCTTCGGTCAAGAGCTACGCCACCGCCTGACATTTTCTGTTAAGCAAAACGGACGCATTTTGGGACAAATGTTTCACAAAACACCAAGTGCGAAATGTAATTGGATATAAATGGTCAAATTTTAAGTAGCACGTTGACCGGAACGCCTGTCAACTAAATTTGTTTGACACTGATGAAAATGATGAAAAATGCGCGAAACAACTGGGTCAAAATTCATGTGAGGTGTAAAAATGAAAAAGTAATTGCACTGGAAAACTCTGCACAAAACCACAACAGTTCATCAAACAAGGACAACGAAATGGATTTTGCATCCACTATTAACACAATGCAGGCCCTAGACTAAAATACTGGATGGCATTGTATCTTTTCTTCCATTGAAAAGAATAAATAAACTGAACTCATTGAATCAGTGATGCATGGTGTTAGCAGGTTTGCATCAATTTCCTGTCATTAACAAACTTTGAGTGTAAGTGTTAAAACGTTTTTGGCATGTGAACACGACACAAGTTGCTAGTATTAACAGCATGCAGTAGTGTATGTGCAGTAGATACAATTCACTGAATAAAGCATTAGCAAACAGTGTGCTCACAAAGCAAGCAAATATTTTGTCAAAAGTAAAGTACACTTAAAAGAAAACACCAGTTGACCAACATGCCGCAAAAAACACTTAAGTAAATGTGCGTTGGATCAATAGCATCATGGCACAGAGGACAAACACGCAAACATACCCAAACAGCTTGTGTGTTTGCTCACTACATAGAACTGGCATGAATCAACCAAGTAACCAGACATTAGTCTTCTCATGTCTGATCATCAAGCAAAAATGATAAAAAAAGTGTTAAAAGAACATTGCTCATGGAACACCTATTAATCGCAAACAACCAACCAAGCTTTTTACTAAGGTATCCTTTAATTTGCAAGAAATTATATAATTAGTGACACAGTGTCACAACCACATCAGGATGTAGACGTTCTGAAATATTCACCACATTTGTACATAAGTAGCATCATGTCATCATTTAAATCTATTTGTCAGTCAAAGTCAAGGATATGTACAAAAACTTAAGCTACATGTTGCATTTGATTGCCCAACAGAAAAATAACATAATAAAATTATGGTGGCACAACCACAGTATTTATCGAAAAGAATCCTTCCACAGCAATGAACCAGAAATTATGTTTAATAATTTCACCTACTGGGTAAGCACTTTCAACTCTTATTCAAATAGAACAACCATTGTGTGAATATTTTGGTTGTTTTGCACAAAGTATAAACCATTTCCTACCATGTTCAAACAAGGTGTTCTTAGAAAATACCATCATTTAAGCCAAAACAACTCCTCAGTAATTTTTCTAAACACCAAGCATGGCAACTAGCATGTTAGCTGAACTATCAGCACAGTTTGGCGAAAGCCAAATAATCAAATCAAAAAACCCTAACACACAAATATGAAATTTCAACCAAAACATGATACAAACTATCTTAAAACATTATAAAAATGACCCTAAAAAAATAATGGCACACTTTTCCAGAAACTAACATATTTTTCAATGTACTATGATGCATAGATTATAGCACATTTATGTTTGACAGAGAATACACAGAAAAACGAATTAGCAATATGTTGCAAAGATGAAAATGTCTGAAAAACTATATAACATGCCTATGTGCTATCGAAGAATAAATTAATAGCAAAGCAATTTAGCCAATGGTTATGATTCAGTTTCATCTAAACAAAGTTCCTGATGCTAAAGGCAGCAACTTTTGTTAACTACTATGGTAAGTTCAGCTATAATGTCAAAGTAAACATGAGCAAAGACTTCGAAATGACTAAATATATGTACCACAGTAACTCCAAAACAAAATTTAACAAAATCCCAGTTGACAGCTTTTGTTAAGGAACAACCACATCAAACTACCACCAAACCCATGACGGCCTGCTTCAGCATAACAAAAGCTACACATAACCAATGTTGTATAGTTAGACATAAGATGCAAATGTCAGTTTGGATCACTGCAACACTGCTGCCACAATAAACTTCTAGCCTGTAGATAAAGCATGTGAAGCAGATACCAGTAAGCAAGTAAAAGGGCACACATCAGATCTGAAAAAGTGATTGGATAGAGAAATGAGAGAATCTGGAATGCCAATGACAAATGCAAACAGTATTTCATAAAAGAATCGTAGGCATGTCAGTGTTCATTTTATGAGCTAACAACCCTGCACTGGAAAGCTGTATTGGAACGCAAAGGGGCAGTAATGAACAAGCACAACAGATACATTCACATTCCAAGAAAAGAATGCAAGGTGGAGTGAAACTAAAACAGATGCTAAGCAGTGTGGCATTGCATATGGTGCCTAGCAACTTGAAGGTTAGAGTAACATGGCAACCGTGAAACCAGCTTCATGCTTAGCAGTTCAAGCTGTTTGAATGTGTTGTATCTAGGAAGTAAATGAATAACAACTCATAATTTCTGCACAAACCATAAAGACCAAACCACCCCTTAGTAATGCTTGGCCTATGAATGAGTTGTTAACTGTGTGTTGCTGAATGATGAGCCAAAAACATATCAAAAGGCATATTTGGATGGTTCTAGAAAAGCTAACAACTGTAACATGAGCTACCTACAAAAACAAGTTTAATAAAAATTGGAACAGCAACAAACAGAACATTATGAAAAAGTAACTTGCACATTTTATTGATCAGCTGGCAATAACCAAATAAACAACACTACTTACTGAGTTTAGGCTGTGAAATGCACAACCATAAGTGTATGCAATAAACAGCATTTTAGAGATCAATCTTCAATGTAGCAGTATTTTAGAATTTCTTCATTTCAGAATTCATTAATTTTTCAAAAATTTATAACTATGCAATTCCCATTATGAAAATGGTGTATATTCTTCATTAAGAAACTATATTGCATGGCAAAAGTGAGACCACCATGCCAGAGATTAAAACTTTCCCCTTCCAAAATCTGCCACAGTATCAAAACACCATAGACATATTTTTCATCTTTGACTCAAATAATCTTAACCCTGATACCACACAGACAGTCTATCACACAAATTAAATCAGTCAGTATATTGGCTTCTGCCTAAAATTTGGCTTCATGAGCTGACCATATAATCATCATTGGCAGAAAAATAGTTTTTAGTGTTTCTAAATAATGAAAAAAATATACAAAAGCAAAATTGTTGTTATGATGAGATGACAAAATTTGCAATCATTTTCTGTGGGACATTCCATCATGGACTGCAAAAATGGTTATGATTCAGAGACCTGCTAACAGTGAAAATATCATCAATATTAGAATAGTCAGTTTTTATCAGCCTATGTATTCATTTCTTATTGGTAACATGGTACATCACCTGTGACTATATGGACCAACAAGAAAACATATAGTTTCATTATATTTTACGTAATTGTCCTTTGTTTCAAGCCCCACTGACTTTAACTAAGCTATATAAACAAATCTATACAGTGGCAAATTTATTGATCAAACTTTATGTTGTAGGGTGCATAAGGGCAAATGCCTCCCTGGAATTTTTTGACGCTCCCCTGGTTAAGGACCACTGCTTCCGAATCTTTGCTTTCTCTGTGCCACACGCCACATGGCTACTTTCACAGTGCATGCTGCACTGGTTGTAGGCCAATGTCTGTACTGCATGTGAAGCTTTACCTTGCACCCAACCATTCATGTCAAGCATGAGCCTGGACAGGCTGCAACTGCCATTTGTTCAAGTCACCATGGTCTTTCACCAATCCTATGTGATACAGTCACAATCTTTGTTTTCATTGATCAATTCTCTTGCCATTGCGTTTTCATTCATTCTGATTTCCACTGACAATTGGTTATTTGTTTGCATGATGTCTTTTTGTATTGTTTCTGCTTATTCGCTGTGTCATTTATGATATGAAATAATAATCAATCAATCTTTGGTATGACTTGACCAGGATTCAAATCGAGCCTAACAGCTTCAAAGACATGCACTCTATCCCACGAAGCCACTTACCTGGTTATGGACCCAATATTAGGAACAAAATCAAAGCCATGACTTGCAGCATTGACATTAACTCATTGGGAGCCGGTGTATGACATACTCATACTTTGAAATCATGCCTGAACCACTGTCTTCGTGCCACTTCACAACTCTATAACTTGCTAGCTGATTGAGCAAGAGAGCTGTTCAAACACTCAAAAGATGTGGCAAGTCTTCGTTTGCATTTTAAAAAATTGGAAAGTTTTGGATTTCAAGGTTTTTGTGGGTGACACCATAAGTGGGGTAGGTTTTTGGCCATTTTGACCCAAGTTGCCTGGTCTTGAACCCCAACCGCTAGAGGGAATTTTTACTTAAGTCTTTATTGGAAACTTGGCTATAGTTCGAGTCTTTTGAGCTTTTGATTGGCTTTCTAGCACTTCTGGTTCAAAAGTGATGGCCTAATAACAACAAATTAACATTAATTGATTAATTTGTTGCTTTTAGGCCATAACTTTTGAACCAGAAACGTTAGAAAGGGTCTTAAAGGTAAATTCACCCAGCTCCAAAGGCTTAAGAAGTCAACTGACAGGGGTGTGTTACTTAAAAGTTCATAAAAAAAACATAAAACATATTGCTTTATTATTAATGTCCAGAGCATGAGAACATAATTTTATCTAAAATTTAAAGCTTTGAGTGACCAAGTGCACAACTAAGTCAGCAACACTGAGCTAAAAATAAAAAATGACAAACTCCAATGTAAAACACCAAAATGACAAACAGCTTCTCAGGATTTACACATTCCTACATAGTTATTTTAAGAAAATCAGAATCTTGAAATGCACACTACTTTTTTGTGTTCATAAACATTTTCTTTATTTTGACGTTGTCCCAGGACAGAAAGTATTTAAAATTTGGAAAGTAATGTCATTGGTGGTTGAGTGGAAGACACTTATTGGTGCAAATTGTTTCTGACACTAATGCTCCAACTTGGTGCAGTTTTGAAATAATTGAAATTGTAACACTACTTAATACTGAACTAGGCTTAAAACAAGAGATATACATTTGTCATGAAAACTCAGGGTGCAGGATACAAACTACCAAGCATGGATGAAAAGTCTGGATTACTCACAGCATTAATCAACAATCTACAATAATTTGCACATTTTTAATACAGTTTGTCTGTGCTGACCTAAAACTGCCACAGACAAACTGCATGCACAAGATCAGAGACAAGCAAAGCAGGAATAGAAAATGCTTTAAAAAATGAATCTGAAATTTTACTTGTTTTGAAAGATTTTCTTTTTTTTGTTTTTTTTTGTTTTTTTTATCCCAATTTTATGCTCCAAAGATTTTCTATATTTAAGAATCTTTTCAAAGAGACTTTTTAGCACAATAAATCACCACAGCTTAAAAACTAAAGCAGTTGCAAAAACAAAAACATTTACCTCCACCTAAAATGACTGAAAGATTTTTGATTCTTTCATTGTTTATATTAAAATGGCAATATGAGAATCATTATAAAAAAGGTCCTGTGAGTAATGAAAGAATAATGAAGAGTGATGAAAATGGAAACAGTGATGAAAACTGGCCCCTTTACCAGTGATTTGTAAATACATGACGACAGAACATGCTCACAAAAACTAAAGTATATACAACTTTTCCTATATATAAGTCAATGTCATGTTACATCCTAATCAATTTTTACAATATTAGTTTCTTACAAATACTTTCGTTTAGACATTAATAGTTTTTATTAAAATTTTAACCAACAGTTTTTTCAAAAATCTGTGTTTTAATAGAAGTAAACTTTTATTTGTTAAGGAACTGTTAAAAGAAAATGTGAGCAATTGTGGAATGTTTATCTTCCACTGAACCAGGTCATATCTGATATATTTCTCAAACAATAGGCTGTGGATGAATCTAAACATTTCTCCATGTACATCACATCCTGCTCCAAAAGGTAACATTGGTACACTCTATGACAGAACAAACTTAATTAAAAGTGAATTTTGAGAAACTGTTGCATAAACAACAACACATAATTGTTCCAGAAGAGGTGCACATCACTTTGACCTTTCTTTGAGGGAGTCCATGTCAGTTCAACAATGCAATCAATGAAGAGACATGTTACTAGCTTTTTCCTAAACTTTCACTTGTTGGGCACCTTTATTCAAGTGACTTGCATTCAACTGACACAAATACATCAAAGGATATTTACCCTTATATCACTGGCAGATTCAGCTGGTAACTGATCTTGATATGACATCAAATCTGAGAAGCTAAGATGTCTGTCATTGGATGAACTTTCTTGTGTTGATGCATGCTGATCACCAGTAGCTGCAAAAAATTGTTTAAACAAGTTTTTGATCAAATAATTAGCAGTTTTAAATATGTCTCAAATAGGTCTTACCATCAGCAACTGTCCCAGCAGAGGGTTCCACTGCAGATGATGAATTGCTGTTGTCTGTCACAGTACTAGTTGTTGAAGATATAACACCATTGCCTGGACCTGCACAGCACAAAATTGGCAGTTCTTAAAAAATTGTTTGTCTTTTTCCTTTGGCAGAGAACTTTCCCCAGGATACATCGAAGTCAAGATCTACTTCACTTACTTTCTTGATGTTGGTGTTTTATTCATCTATTTGAAGCAAAATGTTGTGGACTGACAAGTGTTGTAAAACAATACTACATAAAGAAAACAAAAACCTGCTATTCGCAAATTAAGGAAAACAGCATTTGTTTAGCTGGCCCAAGGACGGCATTTACTTTATGGCAAGTATCTAGGGAAGGTTCTGTATGGCATATTTCAAACCAAATAAATCAATATTTCTCACCACACAGCAATTTTTCAAAGTGGCCTAATGACATGCAAACATTTTAAACCAAATAAACTATAAAATGGAAATGAACACTTGGCCTAAAAAGTATACGTCAATGCAAGACAAAACACAGTAAACAATGCAATCTAGAAATGCCAAATCAGGTAAATGATACTTGGATATGTAATAATACTCAGACACATAGTTTGTCCGAATGTAAAGTTTTTCAATCATTTGACTTTATTGTTGACTGTCAAGTTGCTAAACCACACCAAGCAGTGAAAGTCTTGGAGAGAACACTGAGAGACAGACACAATACTTCACAACCTTTGTACAGTAGATCCAAACTAACATAAACTGAGATTTCCGTAAGATGCATGTATTAGGAGAAAGCTCATAGGCATAAACATATAGTTACAAGCTTATGAGCTTTACTTTGATGGCTAAAGGCAAAAAACAATTTTAAAATAAAGATCAACACTCAAGAAACATAAATGAAAACTAAGCAACACCACCACAACAAATGTTTTTTCTTGTTTATGACAAATCAGGACATATATGACACACTGTTTCATGTTACATACCATCTATTCCACTAGCCATTTTCTATATCTTCAAAGTAATGTTCTGGTCTAGTACTTTCCAGAAAATTCCAGTTTGATAAACTCAGTCGTCGCAGAATGATGTTGGCTGTCCAAATGTATTGACAAAAATCTAAATACATAACAGAAAAACTTGTAACCAAAACCTCATGTGTGTATCATACCAGCATTATTATTCTAAAACTCTAAGCTACACATAATTGATAAACTAACAAACATTTTAAAGTCGCAGCCACGTACCTGTTTTCAAGTTTAAAGCAGCCACCACAACCGATGAGTACAGCATTAAGACAGTATTAAAAATGCCGGCGCTCTGCGTCGTCTCTTCTACAGAAAAGATCTTCTTCTTGAACAATGATTAAAAGTAAATAGAAATAAGAATGTGACAACAATCCCAAGGGCATTAGACCAGCAAGGACACTACAGCTAAAAAGAAATGTCAACAACACCTCAATTGTCTGCAAAGCATAGCAACAACATAATTTAATCATTACCTTGTCACCCCTTTTCACTGCACACAAACATTTGACCTAACAAACTAGCATTGTACTTTTTTCATGGAGTATACATAACAGTGTACGTATGCAAGATGGCAAATAAAGTATGCACAACAATAGCGATTTTAACCAAGCTAAAATTACCAAAAATGTTCTACAACTACAGCAAAAATTCATACATAGTACTTGCGCAATGTGTCATAGTGCACATATGACTAAAATAACCTACTGCTGCTATGCAATATTTTGACACAATGCAGAATTTATGCTTTATCATAAAAAATTGCCTTTAAAACATTGAATGACTGAGCTCTAGCTTTTCAAACGATTATATCTAGCACATATTTGAAAAAGCTATTTGACAAGCTGCAAAAACTCCATGGGACTTAACAGTGCAAGCAGTACGTTCGACATGAAAATGCTAACAAGTGAAAGATAAGCTTAACAAAATTAAAAGATAATGAAAAGCAGATTACAGACTAAAAGTAAGCATCAGGGTTCCCACACATGTTTAAAAATCATTTTCCATACTTTTTCAATACTAAATGTAAAAAGTTCAATAACATTACTTCTTCTCATTTTTCGAATTTCTAAATCAAGAAATTCAATTTTACACATTGCATAAAATGCATAAATAATGAAGAGCTTTATCTTCAGTGAAATTCTGCTCAGATACTTCTGAATTTTTTCCATTTAGAATATCATACTTTGTCAATACCTAATGCACATTTGGTCAAATTCAATACTTTCAATACCACGTGGAAACCCTGCAGCATACAGTATATGGGTAATATATTTTTTATGTCTTTTAGAGTGAAGAATGGGTATGAAGCTTGAATAATTACCCTTGCTATGTACCATCAACTGATCCATCAGCTGCTCTGGATATGGATAGCACTTTTTAACCTTCACAATTCAGGCTCAGTGGTCCAGCACTAATTGCACAATTTCACCTTTCCTATTTCATAAAAAAACTAGTGCATTCTAGCAACAAATACGCAAGTCAGCAACATTTTAGAAGACATGTGATCAAGTCTTTAGATGTCACACCATAAAAAGATGAGATGCTTTGATAAATAAAACAATACTTCAAGCAGCTGATGAGAAACAACAAAGTTTCCCAGAATGCAAGAACTTCGGACAGCAGCTATGTCAAAATTACTAAAACATTTCTTGTAATGATGCAAAAATAAAACCATAAGTAATATATGCAAGGTACAGACAGAGATCTAATTTGTGATGGCACATAAGCTTCTTGTTCCAAAATATTGTAGTTACAAGATGCTACTTCTAAATCAACAGTGGCACTTAGGTACTTCTAACATAAATGAAACATGTTTTAAGTTTTCTTAAAACTTCATTTCAAATTGACATGTGCACTTCTTTTCATTCAACACTTCTTCCCTCATTTTTTCCAGAAACGTAATTTGAAGAGACTATTTGCCCTATCACTAGAAATGCAAGCATCAACTTCGCATTCAAGTCACATTGAAATACAGACATTATCTTGCTTTTTTGATTACACCTGGCACAAAAATAATTTAGACCCTTTTTTAGGTGTTTTCTTCTAATCAAGGAAATTGAAAATAAGTTCTACATTTTACTAGATGATGCTTGACAGTTGCAGGAAAATAGCTATGAAATATAGTGGAAGTGGGAGTTAACCACTGTATGTTTTTCAATGCATGGGCATACTAAACAACACAGGTTTATCATATGACAGGAAACAGTACTGTGCTTTGTGCAGCACTGTTTGCTTCATGAAAAAGCTGATGCAGTGATTTTCACCTAGGTAACTGCACAGGAGTAATGCTGTACATCAAAAGGAACTCTCCAAAATGCATTTCCAAATTGAGTTGAATCAATAAGAACAGCTTTCTTAAATGATGTTGTGTAAAAAAACTGCCTGGTTTTATGTGAAACTTGTGAAACCTTTAATTTTAACAACATTAGGAGTGAATTTTATAAAAATGTTACTACTGTAACTGTTAATAACAATGACTCACAGTAAAAAACACGAAAAAAGTTTCCTAAGAAAATGCTGAGCAAAAAAGCCCTGAAGTCCAAGTTTCCAACTGTATTGAGTGCTCTACTTTCACAGAACTTTTGAAACTGACCAGAATCTTTAGTTCCAGTGTTGAATCGTAAAAAATGGTATATACCAAAGCTTGCAACTAGTCTCCACACAGGTTTAGAGTTTGAATCAAGCAAATTTTAGCAATTGCTGATTGATTCAATTTGCTGATTCAAACACTTTTTACCTGTGTGGAGGCTAGTCACTTGAATAAAGGTATGTGCAAGTTTGTCATTGCAAAAAGATGAAAGCAGAGCCTATTCAGCTGATTGCTTGAAAGATTACTGCAAACTTAAAAGCTTTTAACACATTTGCTGCCAGATTACAAATATATCATACCTAAAAATCAGCCTAAAATCAAGCAGTTTTCACGTGCCTTAGCAACAGCATAAATCCTTTGCTGATTCCACTAGAGAGCTGTTCAAACCCTCAAAAGATTCGGCAAGTCTTCAAGTCTGCAATGAAAAAAATTTTTTTGATTTTGTGTTTTGAATTTTTGTGAGTAACGTCCAAGCATTGTATTTAAAAAACAACTATATTGATATGAGCAGTTGGCAACGTTGTTTACTGCACAAGAAGTCTTTTACTAATTTCTTATAATTCACTTTTACATCATGATGCAAAATCAGAATAATTGCTCAATTGTTCTCCTCCACAGTGATTTAGCAAGCATATTTTTTACGCCATCATCTTGATAGAGAGCACTCCAGAGACGCATTCATGCTGTTGATCGTCAGCATCAACTTTATAAGTGCACATGCACGTTTAGGGAGTGCTTGTTGCTATATGGCTGATGCTTGCTGATTGTTTGAAAAGCTGTCTTCTTAGCACCAAGTTCACAAGACCACACACTAATGATGAAACAAATGTGTTGTGACCAAAAACACATGAGAACCTGGAAACCTTTACTTAAGTGTTTTGATGGTGTGACCCATACGCAGAACTAAACCAATGTATCAGTATGGCCGATTTATCATATCGGCAAAATTCCACCAATATGTATCAGAAACATTTGCTCATAAAAGCCACTATGCTATTGTTCTGCACAAAGTGTTCAGACACCCAAGTTGTTATTTCAACTTAGACCAAAATTTGGGTGAAAAAAAACAAGATTGGGTTGAGCTATATTTTACCCAAATTTTGTCTTTTTGGTCGCAACTTTTAACTAGAAACGCTAGAAAGCTAATCAAAGGCTCAAATGACTCAGATTATAGCCTAGTTTCCAATAAAGATTAATTCTAGTCAAAAAATTCCCTCCGGCAATTGGCACCCAGGGCCAGGTAGCCTGGGACAAACTGGCCTAAAACCTGTTTTTTTTAAAAGGAAAATGTTAGGTACCTGATATGAACTTGTAGGGGCCCGATTTTTCTGATTCTAGGGACTCGATTTTCTTTGATTTTAGGGACCCGATAATGATTTTCTCTGATTCGAGGGACCCAATTTTCAATTCTAGGGACCTGAATCGGGTCCTTAAAACACCTTAAAAAAACTGCTTAAAACCTGCCCCACTTATGACGTTATCTACAAAAAAATGCAATCCAAAACTTTCCAATATTTTTTTCAATGCAAACTAGAAGACTTGCTGCATTCTAGCTGAATTGCCTGATGAGTTATATGTTGCAAAGTGGCACGAAAATGTGGGCCAAACGTGGGCTTTCGAAGTATGAATATTTCATAAACAGGCACCGAAAGTATTAGATGGGTCTTGGGACACCTGTAGAAAATCTGGTTTTATTCTGAGAAGTATTATCAAAAGTTGCCCTTCCACGATACATCCTTTTTGCCAGGCTAGATGTGCCGCTGTTTTACAGCAATAATCACAATCACATGTAACAGTCACGAAAATGTAATATTTGTCAGGACAAGGAGTATACTAATAAAAGTCTGAAGTGCTTTTGCATAAAGCTTCAAGTGTGTTGAGGATTTCAAAATGAAGACTAAATATTGTATTTGAATAAGATTTCAGGTCTTACGGTGCATACAAAGGTGAAATCGATTTTCTGTTCAAAAATTTGCTGATTGATTTGACAGTGTAGCCTTTGTAGAGACTATCACATTTATTCATCTTAGCAACAAACCAAACTGTGTAGCTTCATACTAGAAGAACTTGTCTCCCACTTAGTTGATTGCATTTTTTATGAGGCAAGCAAGGATGTAGAGTGATCTCAGGCTAGCAGATTCTTAATCGATAAACAGTCAGGCAAACTTTAGTCTGTACCTACTAGGGTGGGCTGAAAAAAAATCTTGAAAAAAAGGGGGTCTTAAATCCTGGCAACTGCACAAAAACAGGTTTTAAAAAATTTTGGTGGTTGCCACTAGCAACCACATGACAACGGTCACCAAAAGGTCAACATTTATAAAATTAGTGTAACCACTGTAATGAATTGTCTGCTGTCCTCACACTGACCCATGCTGCATAAAACACTGCTTTCGATTTCGTGTTTATCACATTCTAGGCTGACTATTGGTCTATTATTATATCTGTGTATGGCATTAGAGCAAAATCTTATTAAAATGAAGATTTTGTGAAAGATTTCCTCTACAATGGACTGCTTTTTTGTGTTTTGCAGGATGCGTGTAGTTATTTCTTAGAGAGGATGGTTACAAGGAGCACCTCTATTAAACTAACTAAGGTCTTGCATAGTGGGCATGTCTTTCACAGCAAAGAAAAATTACCCTCAGAAAAACTTCCAACCAAAAGAGACGTAATTGAGCGTGTTCTGAATGAAGAAAATTTCCTACAGCAATCTGCAGCAGGAGTGGTGGCAAAAGAATTAATCAATATTTGGATATTTTGCAATGTTCACCCAGTAAATGAAATGACAGTAAAACAAAAAATGTTTGCGCTTATGAAAACTTTTAGTTCAATCAATCGTTATAGCAAGAGGTGTGGAAAATCTTTTCTTCAAAAGGAAGCAGAATTTGAGAGAATTGGATAAGCTTTTCGACATTTTTTGCTCTTGACGACCAGCAAAGAAGACAGCTTGAAAAACAACACCTACTTCGAATGACAGACAAAGATTTCGAATTCTATTCTGACCAAAAAGGACCAAGGTTGATGAAGTGTTTCAATATAGTTGAGACTAACTACCTCTGATGTAAAGTTTGCTGAAAGAGCACTGGGCCAACAAAAGCTATTGAATTCATCACTCTCATCAGTAAACGTAGGTGCTGGTGCAAGTATTTCTGCCCAAACATCAGAAGTCTAAGTCGATGTCTTCAGAAGAGTTGTTTTCACAAGAACCAAATGAGCAATTTAGCTATGATGTCAGAACGTTATCAACTATCTGACAGGGCAAGTGCAGCTGTAGCAAATGCTGCACTGAAAAATGCTGGCTTAATGATGGATTTGGACAAAACCTATGTCATTGACAAAAACAAGTTGCGAAGAGAAAGAGAAAAATACAGAAACATACTTAGTGAAGAAGCAATATTTTACAAGTTCATTGACGGGATCTACATTGATGGAAGAAAGGACGCTACCTTACTAACTGCACACGATGCACAAACTGACAAATATTATCATAAAACTGAGCTCCAAGAACACATTGTTGTTGTTGGGGAACCTGGTGCTTGTTACTTCACGCATGTCTCTCCACAAGATGGTAGAGGAATTACCATAGCAAATGAGGTATATGATGCTATTAAAGGTACCGAGTTAAGTGACACCCTAAAAGTTGTAGGAACAGATGGAACTGCATCAATGATGGGAAACAGAGCTGGATTCACTAGGTGCTTGGAAGAGAAACTGGGGAGACCATTGCAATGGGTCGTCTGCCTTTTGCACTGCAACGAGTTGCCTCTAAGGCATGTGTTTGTTGAATTGGATGGAACAACTTAAAGTCCTGACAGTTTTTCTTGGCCAGTGAAAAATTTTGAACCATTTGAAAATGCAAATTTTCCAAAATTGCCTGATGATATTGTGGCTGATCTTAGTTCAGATCAATAGTATGGATACCGAATATGCCTAGCAGGCATGTGAGGATACTTAGACCCTGATTTGCAAAAGCTTCAGATCAGCCCTATGGTTCACTCAAGATGGCTGACTTTGGCCTGCCGCATTCTTCGTTTTTATGCATCAACAAAACAGCCTTCAAAAAGTTTGGTGCAACTGACAATTTTTTGTTTGAAAATCTACTTTCCAACTTGGTTCAATTTCAAAAAAGAAAATAAGATTACTGATGGGGCAAAAATTTTTTCAAACTTATTGAAAGAGGGCGTCAGTTTTCAACTGATAAAGTAAGGGACATTTCAATGAAAGTGCTACAGCGAAATGCATATTTTGCACATTCAGAAAATGTAATTCTTGGAATGTTAGCTGAAGATGATGAGAACATTCATCAAAGAGCAGTGGATAAGATTTTAGAATTGCGCAGTGAAGCATCAGCAACCACAGATATGGAATCATCTACCTTAGAAAGCAGCAGAAAAGATGTTGTCCAACAATTCAAGGCTCCAAAGGTCAATGTAGAAGCTACACACTTTTATGAGCTTACAAATCTTGACAGCATCAAGGATATTTGTCAACCACCTGCAGTGATGGATTTGGATGATGCTTTGATTGCCCAAATGCTGACCAAACCTCTGCTGGTCCTGCAGCACCCGTGTCACAACCAAGCTGTGGAAAGACACGTTAAACTGGTAACTGAGGCTGCTTTGGTTGTGACCGAATATGAAAAGCGAGATGGCATGATCCACCAAAAGATTCAATCCAGGCTGCTGATGAGCAAATTTGACTCAAAACAACAATTTGTTTGAAACCAACATTTTGCATACAGGACCAGTAGTTATGGTAGCACAAACAAACACTGCAAAATGTGTTGTACAGTTTGACTGTGTGTGAAAGATAATTTTATATGTACTTTTATTTGCCTGCAATTATGCTGAACTTGACTAATATTGTAATCTCAATCTGTTAACTGCTAACTTATGCATGAGAGACTGAGAGAACCAAATTTATCCCAAATGCATATAAATCCTCCTCAGATAATGCAATTAGGTTTGACATGTTGAAAATGTGACTAATTACAAGCAATATAAAACAAATGTGCAAGAAAATGGTTAAAAATCAATTTTTTCAAAAACCACAAATACTGTTAGGTTTACGAAAAAATGTTCTGAAGAAGCAGATATAATTTTGGTACTTCTGAGCATTTTGAGACCAAAATGAGCTTTGTAGCCTAAGTGTGTCAAAAGTTATGTCAATTTCATTAAATTTGACTTTTTCGTGACCTTTGTCACGTGGTTGCACAGCTGTTGTTACGAGCAACCATCCAAAATCAGTTTAAAATATGTTTTTAGCTAATTTGCCAGGATTTAAGAACCTCCTCTTTTTGAATTTCAAAAAAAAATTTTTTTTTGACCCACCCTAGTAAACACCATACAATGGCGCAAACTTCTCTTGCTTTCTCTTCATTCTACCAGTTTTGCAAACCTCATTGACAACAAAAAAGCATCTCAAATACCTCAGACCAGTTCCGAACCATCTACATGATCAATTCAAGCAGTAGATTAATGCTTCTGGTTGCACTTTTAAAGTGTCTTCTATAGCGTTATGTAACAACCAAAGGCATGCTGGCGACATACAGATCAACTCCTGGTAGTACACAAAGTGTATGCTTTAAACATAAAGGGTTAGCAACTACTTTCAGAAATGCATGGAAACAGTGCTGCAGAATAATTATTTGTAACAAAATGCTTAGTGCAGTAAAAGCAACTGTTCAAACTGATGATCTGCTTGATTGTGTGCATTTCAAATTTATTGAGGTGAATTATCTTTAAAAAGTGCTGTGCATATCTAAATGGCTAAAAAATAGTAGAGATTGACCGATATGGCTTTTTTGGGACCGATACCGATATATCGGCCATTCATGGACCGATAGCCGATACCAATATTTTCATAATTTTTAAATCTTGTTTTCTGCTTCATTAGCAAAGATATGTATTCTATGCCTTACCTTTTTATAAAAACTTCAAAAATCAGGATTTATGAGCTCAATTTTTTCAAATTACAGCAATCTGAATATTTTGATATGATTTTTAATTAATCTGATTAATGATGATGCTCTTGTTTTGGTTGCAACAGCCAACACGTGATTCATAATTCATCTTGTCTGCTTGTTTATGAAAACGCATCTGCTAATGTTGGTGCAAGATAACTGTCGTGAATTGGTTCATTGTGCTTTCTTGTGCAAGTTGTCTGATGCATGAGGAATCATTTTGTCAACACCTACAGCGTTTATCAACTGTTTTGGCTGATACCAATATATTGGTGAAACCCAAATATCGGCCAGGCTGATGTATCGGTCTATCTCTAAAAATAGTATTACTTACATGGAGATTATATTGCTTTGTGCTATTTCATGTAAGTATGTACAGACATATCCACCGAATGTTGTCATACAGTTCCATGATGTATGTTATTTGTCAACATCAGATAACATTTTGAACAGGTTTTTGATGCCTTGGCCGACATCAGTCTATGTATCTGTCATGTTGTACAGATATTCATTCAGCAACCTGTTTTCTTTAGGTATCAAACATTTGTTCTCATGCATTGTGTCAAAATCATGTATGACAAAATATTTTTGCTCGAGGCATCAATTCTTTATTAAACATCCATACAGTAATTCCTCATCAACTGGTGTTAAAAACCATGATCCATTATATTCATTCTATGAGTGATCATATGCACATGGATGACAATCAAGACCGTTCATTTGAGAACATCTTTAATTGAAACTATTTCATTCGAGACCACATTCACTTTATCCCCTGTTTAAGTGCACCTGCTTCCAGTGGTACATCAAGCCTGAAAAAAGGGGTCTGTCGCGAAAGGGCAGCTTTTAATATCATTTTTCAGCATAATACCACATTTTCTCTTAAGACTGGAAATCGACTGATGAATTTTGCAATTTTGCCAAATTTCAGAAACCCAAGTTGCTACTTTGTCTCTGATTAATTAACGCAAATTCTCTGTACTCTTCCGCAGCCCTCCGACTGCATCAAGAAGTACGCAATACTCATACCACTCCACAATTGTCCCCGTAAACCACTCTGTGACGTAACATTCGCTCATAGGTTTTTGCGTGCGCAGTAAGCAGATGATTGTCTGCGAACAAATCAGGGCAACTACTGTATTTTTCAGACCATAAGGCGCACTTAAAATCCTTTAATTTTCTCAAAAAAATCAGAAGTGTGCCTTACAATGCGGTACACCTAATGTATGAATCTGGTTGTGCTTTCTCATCTAGAACCAGTTTGATGTGGTAAACGATACCATTTATTAAATTGCTAGTTACGATTTTTTTGTTAACATGTGTAATAAACCAACAACAATTGCAATGAACAACACATGAGACTAGCTAGCACATACCACAGATAGTATAACTCGGCGAGGCTCCTGACTACATTGGCGCACGCCGAATCAAACACGTGTGCAACTTATATTTTATTCTATTCATGTCTAGCAGATTAGGCATGTGTGAAAGATTAAACTCCCAGTGGCGACTCAGGCACCCAGGAGTTATTGGGAAAGAGTTGAATACAGTTTGATTTATCCAAGTTTTGCTTCATTTGATGCGCCTTATAAGCCGGTGCACTTTATGTATGAAAAAAAAAACAGCTAGCATTCAATTTTGATACTGTACCGTATGGATCTGAAAATACAGTAACTACAGTCAGACCTTGTTTATCCGAACTGCTTTGTTTCATCAAATAATGTCGGTTTACCGAAGTATCTGGAAAATCAGAATCAGACCCGTAATCAAACCACGAGGGGTATTCGGGAGAAATCCCCTCTAAATTTTTTGTGCTCCTCCAAATTTTGTTTTGCCAAGAAAATATTTTGTTGAAAAATATAATAAAAATAGAAGTCTTGGCCCCCTACAAATGTTTTGTGCCCCCCAAAGCAAACGTTCAAAGGGGAAACAGAAAAAAACTGTAGAGTAGTCTCAGACGAACTGTCAACTTAAGCAAATATGTGGATTGCATGTGAAACATGACTACATGAAATTCTCATAGTTGTTTTTGTTTATTAGCAGATAGGGATACATGAGCAAGTATGCATTCAAAGATTTAAATGCAAAAAAGACCATACAGGGGACCTATAACTCCGTCCTGCAAGGTCTGCCACTGTTACATTCACTGTGCATACGGAATTGACTTTCACCCTTCCATTGTGATTTAATAAAGTAACAGTTGCCGTAATCCGGTTTAGCGTTTTTTTTTCTAGTGGTATGACATATCCGTTCCTAAATTTCCGAGTCGGTGTTGGACAGCGAGGTTTCCGGATGAAAGGGGTGAAATACGTTGGGGAAAATCTGTTCCTAGCGATTTGTTTCAGATAGCGAGGATTCCAGTTGATCGGAGTTCGGACAAAGGAGGTCTGACTGTATTTGAAATAAATAGTTGTATTGATCTCATTGTCAAAATACATAAGAAAAAAAATTCCAAGTTATCACTGCTTTCGGGCACAGTGCATTTATTACATCACAATCGCTGTTTGTTCCTACGAATATGGTGCTGAAACAATACTTAGCTTGTCGAACATTCAACAAAATGTCAATCGTACAGCAATGAGAGCTGTTTATTCAAACGTACATACCATTATAAAATCGATTCTGACAATCGGCTGCACAACTGCGTCTGTGGAGTGCTGTCTATCAAGATGGCGGTGTTACAAATATACTTGCAAAATTACTGCGGAGAAGAATGATGGAATTGTGATTGCTCTGATTACTTTGCATCGTAATGTAAAAGTGAATTACTTGAAATCAATATAGGACTTCTTGCGCAGCAAACAACGTTGACAAATGCTTAATTCTAAAAAGGCTATTTTTGAAACACGACTCCTGACTGATGTTTTGTTCAGATAATGCGGCCCCAATTTTTTAGGCTAGCTATCGCGCCTTTCAATATGAGAAGTTGCTTATAAAAATACAGTTTCAGTGGAAACAAACCCACGTTACTTGGCGTGATGCTGAGGAAAGCCTAAACTTACTTAATTTTGTCATAACCTAGTAGGTGTAAACAGCAGATAAAATTAGCCCGAAACTGCAAAAATGAAACGATCGTGATTGAAGACTGTCCTCTCGCCATGAAGCGAAATATTACAAAACAGCTCCTGCGTGTGTGTGGCAGTGTATGAGATTCTGACAGCACCAAAGCCGGCACTGCCAGAGGAGATAATTCCAAAACACATGCGTTCAACACAATATCTATTTGAAGTGTTCAAAGATGTGGAATGCTTCCTGTTACTGCGCAGGCGACATTTAGACAAGGCAGGGACATTGTTGTTTCATAGTAGTACTATGCAACGTTACAAGGGAAATGCTGTTGCCTGTTCCAAACCACCTGCATTAGAGACCTGTAGTGACAGCGTTTGATATTTTATCGGCTTTAATGCTGAGTACCTGTGGTGGAAAGGGGTCTGTCATGACAGCCAAACAGACCCCCTAGATGCGCCATTGCCTGTTTCAATTCTCTGTGATTCACACTTTCACAATCTTCCAGTTTTTTAAGGAGGAAGGCATGAAGTTCCACAGGGTTACTTTTATGTTAAAGGTTCCTAAAGTGACTTCCTTTGGAATCCATTGATTCACAATTCATTGTAAATGCAGTTATGCTTTGAAACCCTAGAAAAACGCATCACATTCCGGGTCCCTAATTAATGAATTTTAAACAAATATGTCTTAATGGGTTGTTCTCAACTGTCTACACATTTATGAATACTAATTTTCTGTCATTGTGTTTAATAATATATACATAATATGAAATTTGAAGGTGAGATAAGACATATGAACAAGGTTACTATGCAATTTTGACTATAAATTTCCAGACCTTTTGCAGACTTTTTTCAGACTTAAAACTTTTCCAATGACATACCCAGGTCAAATATAAGCACTACAATAGTTAACACTTTTGATCCCGGGTGGTTTCCCTGTGGTGATATCCACGGGTACCAAGGCAGTTTTGATGGGAAATTTAAATGCTGTCTGCTTCTGCAGAAGGTAGATACTGTTAGGCGTTTTCCAGGTTTAGGCTAAAACAGTAAACCTATCAAACATTTTGTTGCCTTTACACTAATCAATTGCCAACATATCAAATCAATTTCATAACATTTTAGGCTACATACCACTGCAACAACCTTGGGCCTATCGGAGCCATTTTATTTATAAAAGTTTCACTTTTCTTAGGCAATAAAAGCAGCTATACACTGGCATCAAACAAAAAACTTTAGTAACACTTTGAGAGCCAGGGTATGATATATTTGTACTTTGAAATCGGCCTAAAACCAGCAGTTGTCAGTTGCCTTACCAACGCCATAGTTCCTCCGCCGATTGCACTAGAGAGCTGTTCAAGGACTCAAACGGATCGACCAGTCTTCAAGCCTACACTCAAAAAAAATTTTTTGGTTGGGGGTTGCGGATTTTTTGTGAGTGACGTCATAAGTGAAGTAGTTTTTGGGCCATTTTGGCTCATGTTACCTGGCCTAAGGCTCAACCACTAGGCCAAAGTAATTCGCTGAAGTTTTCATTGGAAACTAGGCTTGAGTCTGAGTCTTTTGAGCCTTTGATCAACTTTCTAGCATTTCTGGTTCAAAAGTTATGATCTAAAATAAACAAATTAATTAATTATCTAATTAACTAATTACTCAAAAATTTTTATTACTTTAGATCATAACTTTTGAACCCCAAACCCCAGCAGGTCACCCAAAGTATAAAAAGACTCGGATTGTAGCCTAATTTCCAATAAAAACTTCAACGAAATACTACCATCTAGCGGTTTGGGCCCAGGGCCAAGTGAAGTTGGTCAAGGTGGCCTAAAAGTCCTCCACTTATGATGTCACTCACAAACAACCCGCACCCAACCAAAAAATATTTTTTCGAGTGCAAACTACAAGACTTGCGGAGTCTTTTGAGCTTTTGACCAGGTCTGTAGCACTTACCGAACTGGAGAAATTCCCACGCAAAGCCACGTGCGATCCAGCTGTTTTTTCGTGAACCACTTGAATTAACCCAGTTGCGAAAGTGTTAACGTGCCTAAACATGCTTACAGAAACATTTCCGATCCATTCTTGCATGCTTTCCTAGCATTTGGCAGCATATCAAAGCATTTACATTGCACAAAATCACATTCATTGCTGTTGTACCCTGGTCCCACCTATGTGGACCAGCTCAAAAGGAATATGCATTTATACAGCCTCTGAGTCACAATGAGTTTGGATTCGCATTTCCAAAACCTAAAGTTACATAAACCCAGCCTATGACCACATTTTTAAACTAGATACCACTGCTAAATTTGGATAAAAACGTATATGTACGTTTCCAAGAACTTTCAATTAGCAAAAAACATATATTTACGTCAGCCAGGAACACGTTAACAAATTCAAAAAACACGTGTATATATATATGTTGGCTGGTAACCAGAGTGTTAACATGATTTAAACAAAATTATCAATCTTTAATGCACTATTATCATAATGCATGTCAAAAAGTCAATCATTTTCTTTTTCCATACTAACAGACCAAAAAAATTATGAGCAGACTTTTCCAAGCTAGAAAAAGACCAAACTTTTTTCCATACTTTTTCAGACTCAATAGGAAACCTGCATAAACAACGAAAATAGTTATAACATGACAGTAAATTCTGAGTGGCATCTTTGTGGTTACCAAAGGAAATACAGATGAATCCGGTTAATCGCATAGCCTATTTGCCGAGCTCTTTTATGCGTTTAACTAGAATATGCTATTATCTGTATCAGACAAATATCCCCAGGTTTTCCACCTTACTCTATTTCTATCCACATGCTTGCTATTTGACACAACTAATATTTGGTAGCTTGATGTAAAATATGTAGATTTTGAGAACTGTGGGATGTAAGTGTTTCTCAATCAGGCCTGCACAACTCAGAAAGCTCGAAGGGCCAAATGATCAATATATAATTGCTGCAGGCTGCAAAACTCTTTCATTTTGATGTAGAGATTTCGTTGTAATATGGACAAAATTCAAGAACGACAATTACCTGAATTCAAGGTTGAGCTTTTGCAACATTTCTCACAATTAGGGAACTCTTGCAGGTGGCAAGAAAAGCTTTCATGGGCTACATCCAGCCCATGGGCCATATGTTGTGCAGGCCTGTTCAAGATGGTCTTAAAATCCCTTCGTGGTTGAGCATTGTATGTTGTCTTTGATGTGCACTGTGTGATGCAATAATCATCTGTATCACTTGTGGAACATAACCTGCACCTATGGCCATTATTCTTCTGCTTGCTTTGAACTGTGTGATGCAGTTGTGAACATGTTTGTCTGAAAACTGTCATGTACTTTTTCTTGATCAGGCAATGACCTGAGCACCTCTGGCTCTGGGTTGTTTTTTAAGACCCACATGAGCTACTTAAAAGCCATCACTTTGCAACACCATAACTTGTCTGCTAATTGCGCTAGAGAGCTGTTCAAATCAAACCCTAAAAAGATGTGGCAAGTCTTCTAGATTGCAATGAAAAAAATTTGGAAAGTTTTGGACTTCAAGTTTTTGTGGGTGATGTCATAAACAGGGTAGGTTTTAGGACATTTTGGCACAGGTTACCTGGCTCTGAGCCCCAACCACTAGAGGTAATTTTTTGACTTAAATTTTTATTGGAAAATAAGCTGGAATCCGAGTCTTTTCAGCCTTTGATTGGCTTTCTACCATTTCTGGTTCAAAAGTTATGGCTAGGGCAACCAATTTTTTGACCAAAAACTTAAAATTTTGATTTTATAATTTACAAATTTTGACTTTATTTTGACCTATAAATATCCTGGGTTTGCAACTTCAAAATAATTTAGCCTTAGGTCAGTGGCAGGCAACTTTTCTTCCATCCTGCTTCATCATTCAGCACATATGGCCAGCAAGGAGCCACAACATGTTGTTTCTGTTTTATTTTTCATGCGAATTCATAGGAGCACACACTGAATTGCAGTCAACTTAATTCTAATATCAATCAAATGCAAATTAAAATTATAAGTTTTGTGAAAACCAGAGAGCCACTTTAGAGGAGCAAAAGAGCTGCATGTGGCTCTGGAACTGCAAGTTGTCAACCCCTGCCTTAGGTATTGAGGTTAGCTTGAAGCTTATTCATGCATTATACCTCAAGCTTTAAAAAATTAGGTGTTTAACTAGGCACGGTATATTTGTAAGTACATTAATACCTACAGCGGAGTAAAACCTGAGGAAATCAAGTTAAAACAGTACATGCATATGGATGAAGCATTTATGAAACCAACAATGGATTAAGCATTTACCAAATTACTGTAAGATCACGTTTCCTGCATTACCACGCCCAACCTCCATAATATTCAATTGTCCAATTGCGGTGGGGAGAACAATATTATTATGTCAGAAGCCACAACCAACCCATTATTACAGAATTGCAACTAACTTGCAAAAGCACATCAATATCTGTTGTTATAGTTTCAATAAAATATCAAGCAGATAAAAACTGTGCTGCAAGAAAAGTTTGATCCAACAACAAAATTTGACTTTTTTTTACCTAGTAACTGGGGAGTTGCTCATGGCATCAGCGTGAAGCTTGGTTTGTGGACGTTTCATAAACTTTAAAGTAGGCACAAAAATTGATGTTATTGACTGTTGGTTGCCCTAGTTATGGCCTAAAAACAACAAAACACTTGATTAATCCCTAATCAATTATCGATTTTTTTTTTTTTTTAGATCTTAACACTTCAGTACCAGCCCATGTATATATACATTCCTGCTTAGAATTTATTTTACCTAGCCCTGGGTATCAACCCAACAAGCCATTTTTTCGACTCTGAGTTTTTTTGGAAACTAGGCTATCATCCGAGTCTTTAGAGCTCTTGATTAGCTTTCTAGCATATCTGGGGTCAAAATTATGGCTCAAAAAACAAAAATTGGATGAAAATTCAAGTCCCACAAAAGGTAAACTTGGCCATTTTGGCTAAAGGCCATAACTCACCAGCCGACTGAGCTAGAGAGCTGTTGAAATCCTGTAACACTCAGAAAGTCTTATAGTTAGAATAAGAATTTTTTGGTTTTGGGGATTTTGGTTGATGACATCATGATTGGGAAAGGTATAGCGTTTTTTATGATGTCATCAGCCGATCTGACGATCGTTTTTTTATTCGAATCTACAAGAGTTTTTAGCGGGTCTGAACAGCTCCTTAGCTCAATCGAAACTAAACTTTAGTTTATTGTTTTGAGTTTGGTAATTGACGGATGTAGTGAGTGCGCTGGACAGACATTTCTTTTGTAATGTTTGGGAGGCCGAGTGAATCATTCACTGCACTGGTCACTGTCAGCCACTTTGGTTTGAAGTTAAGTTGACTTTTGGGTCTAGTGTTAGCTTAGTAGCTTTATGGTTTTGTTAAAATAGTCTGTGCACTTTCTCTGATCTTCCTTCAGTCTTTTTCATCATTTCAGTTGTAAGCTTTTGCTTACAAATTTGCTGGACTAAAGACATGAAATTGATTTCCTAGCAAAGTTTCAAACAGGGTTGGTTGCCAACCTGTTCACCAAAAAAAGCCAGACCTTGTGCTTGTCCCAAAAAAAGCCTGATACTGATAGCATTTTTAAGGCATTTACAAATATGCATAACTAACCAAACACAAATTAGACATAAAAACTCATCAGAAGCATCGATATAAAACAATTCCGCTCTTTGGATTTGGAAGCATTTTCTTTCCCCTTAATTACACTGAGAACGGTCTGTGGGTAAATCTACATTTCATTTCTTCATGATGTGTATTTATAAACATTGCAACAAACAATGATTGTTTTCCGCCCTTGCTACTTGTTTTTGCTATGAAATGTACTAAAATGCCTTGCCCTCTGCCTCATAGCCATTATTGCTGCTTGCTTTCTTTACCTATATGCTTGCCTCACCTGCTCATCTGTACATGCCTCATCTCTTCACCCATTGCTTGCCCACCATCATCTGTATTATGTTGATGTCTATTGCGTTTTTTTATTTTTTTTTGCTAGGCCTATATGCTACATTTCTTTGTGACTCCATTTTGGCTTGTTTGTGTACATATTTTTGTCTGCTTGGTTTTTATACTTCTGCTACTGTTATAATACTGCTACTTACTCTTACTGTAGATTTGTTTCTCATCAACAACATTGATCATTTTTAGGGAAACAGTAAATTTTTTTCAATATTCTATGCAGCCTGCATTGTTACAGACTCTTTTCAGAAGATAACTTTGCAATGAAGATGCAGCTCAGTCAGACAAATGGTTATTGTTTTTCTACCAGAACCAAGGAAGCCTTTTCGACTGAAAAATGGCCAGATTTTGTCTGGCGTTTTTTGATTTCCAAAAAAAGCCAAAAGTGTCCAAAAAAGCCAGAATTTTAAAACCGACTTCAAAATAGCCAAATTGACAACCCTGCTACTTAGCAAAACAAGTTGCAATCAGATTCGGCTGCATCACCCTTGTGGTGTCCTGATTGATGCAAACCGATCAGCGAGTCGAGTTTTTTTCTGATGAATGCGAGATTCGACAGAAAAGGATTGGTTGTAGGGATGGCACGGGTCTCTCTCAGTGTTGTTCCGGATCCGGATATTTCGTGTCCGATCCGGAAGATTTATGAGATTTTTTTGGACCCAGAGCCGGATTGGATATCATTTTTGCTCAAGCCGGATCCGGATCCGGATTATCCAAAACGGTTTGAACACTTTTTAAGTTTTTTGCGTTTCAGTTTTTTCTGCGAAAATTTTATTGATAACTTGAGAGTTCTGATGCTGGATGATGTGGTTAATGTTGTTCTTTAATTTATCACGCATGGTTGACTTTCACACGGCAGTGGTGAGGTGTCGTGAGTCGTATGTAGTGCACTTCAGTCGCCTTTAGCTATGGCTATTGCTTACATTGTCAGGCATGTAAGTAAAGTTGGTGTACTTTTCGCGCCAAGCAAGAAACCAACATTCCAAAAGCTGTCTAATGTGTCTATGTGCATTCAGTCAGTTGCTGGTTGAGATTGGGTTAGCCAACACTAATTAGTGTAATGGATTCGTCAATAATACAAGCACTTGTTAAAATTTAAATTAAAGTGACAAAGAAAGTTATTTTAAAAGAATAAACAACATGCTCATGCTATAGTATAAGTGCAGTATATGGGATCAATTCATCTTGTACATTCCAAAGACAGTGAAAGTCCATATTCTACAAGACATGATGTGAAATGTGTGACATGCAATTCAATCACTGAAAAAAAAATGATTTGGCAAGAACAAGAAGTGGAATAACTCATTTACAGTAAAGCAGTATAGCAAAAGATGCAAGGCTAAATCCAAGACAGCATAACCAATCATCATCATCAAGCTCTTTGCAGCAACATAAGCTTGGTTCATTTTTTAGCCTAAATGTAAGATTCCTGCTTAACTATTATTAACTAAAAGAAAATATGTGTGTTGCTGGACCCAGGACAGTACTTGATTTCATTGTGCATGACATAAGACCACTGGATGCAATCAAAGAAAAAGGCTTGTAATCACTTTTTAGTACTTGCATTAAAACTGGTGCTGTTGCAACCTTTCCAGTAGTGTTGCGTTGAATGTGTGATTCAACTCAAACGGGGTGTGTGCGAAGCACAACAGATATATATAGGTGGCGCGAACAACCAATAATAAGAGAGATTGCAACGTATGGTCTCTATTGTTGCATGCTGCTACAGTGCGAAACTTTGCGCACTTGCTGCTCGGGCTTTTCCAATTGCAACAGTTCCAAATGTGACAATGTCACTGTTGATATTTAATTTAATTTATTTGTTTATAGCAGACACGAAGTCCATAGTATGAACACACACACTCTGCAGAACGCAGGTTGATAAAAACAGACAATACAGAATGTAGTACAAGACATTGAAGCTGGCGAAATCACAGGGTTACAGACACTTTTTGCAACTGCATTGAAGACAGAACCATAGGGTTACAGACACATTCTTAACACTATTGTTAGCTAACACGTAACACTTGTTACAGCACTACTGTGGAGTAGGGCGCTAATTCCTAACTTGGTCTAGTCTAGGTAAAATGCGAAAGCGTTGTGGCTTGACACGCCATCGATCAAACGGACACTGCAAAGTTCGATCACTCA